>FWPU01001552.1_pt1 | contig 68234 bp, 50 predicted proteins | sample 2228361 | NCBI WGS metagenome assembly FWPU01 (sample SAMEA103939777, study PRJEB20133) | metagenome
TGCATCACGATTTAAGTCTTGGCTTCTGATTGCTTCGTTTTTAATCAATTTACGCACAATTTTCAACTAAACAAGTCCATTTCAAACTTTAATACACGACCAGCCTGACAAACGGGAAGACCTACCAATACGACGTGGTCGGCAAGCTCACGCGGGCAAGCAACAAAGCCGTAGGCGGACTTGCTTATGACCCCTTCACCCAAATCACCACCCAAGTGAAGCCAAGCGCGAGCGAGCCTCGTGGAACTTCTCCAACTTCGCAGGCAATGACGGAGCCGTCTAACAACCTTATCTTTAACCCTATCTCGATACTTATCTTGCTATTTGCAACGAGCATCTTCAAAACGCATGCGCGCTGTATAAGGGCTTGATATTCATCAAAGAAGTAAGGGAATGATAAACGCATTTCGCCACCGATTCAACGCTGACGCCTTTGACCTCGGCGATTTTCTTGGCGACTTCAACCACAAACGCTGGTTCATTGCGCTTGCCACGATACGGTGTGGGTGCAAGCCATGGGCAGTCTGTTTCCGTCAATAAATCTTCAAGCGAAAGTTCTGCAACCACATTCGGCAAGGTTGATTTTTTGAAAGTAATGATGCCCGGAATGGAAATTTTAAACCCGAGTTTCAAACAGCGTTTGGCTTCATCAATGCCACCTGAAAAGCAGTGCATCATGCCGCGAAGGTTTGAAGATTTCTCTTCTTCCAAAATTCTGAATGTATCCTCCCACGCATCGCGCGTGTGAATGACAACGGGCAAATCGCGCCGCTTGGCAATGCGCAACATCTCACGAAAGCAGGTCTCTTGAATAGATTTATTGTGGTCAGGGTAATGATAATCCAAACCAATTTCGCCAATTGCGACAACTTTTTCGCGGTAAGAAAGCGATTCCAGTTTCTCCAAATCGTTCATATCGAAGTGATTGACATCGCCCGGGTGAAGTCCAACATTGGCATAAACGAAGGGCAGTGCTTGTGCAAGCGCAATCGCGCCTTCGCTCGTTTGAACATCTGTGCCGGGATTGATGACAATAGAAACCTGACGGTCGCAAAGTCGTGCGATAATCGCGTCGCGGTCTTCATCAAATTGTGGAAAAGAAAGATGCGCGTGTGCGTCTGTGAACATCGGCTTGTAAAATTCTTGTAAAATTTTGAGCGCGAAAAAACGAAAATTGAGTATCGTCAGAGATGAAAAACATCAAACCAAGCGGAAATGGCATCTCAAAACCTTTCACCAAAAACACTTGCCAAACTCAAAGGGCTGAACTTGATTGCCAAAACCGTCGTCGACGGCTTCCTGCTTGGACTTCACCAGAGCAAACGCATTGGCGTGGGATTAGAGTTCAGCGAGTATCGACCGTATCAACTTGGCGACGATGTCCGAACGATTGATTGGAAACTTGCGGCACGTTCCGACAAGTTTTTTGTCCGCAACGCCGAAGTAGAAACCAGCGTCGCTGTGCGGATTCTCTTAGATGCAAGTGCCTCTATGCAACACGAAGAAGACGGCTTTACGAAGTTCGATTACGCGCGTTGGCTTGCCGCTTCGCTCTCTTACCTTGCCAATCAACAAGGCGATGCCGTTGGTCTTTATGCGATTCAGGACGATATTTCTCACCTGCCCGCAAGTCGCCATAAAGCCCAACTCCAAAAAATCTTCAACACCCTTGAAATGCTCTCGCCACAAGGAAAGTGGGTTGAGCCATCGCAAATTCAAAAACTGCTCTCGCGTTCAAAACTGCGCGAATTGACGCTCTTCATCAGCGATATGAACGAACACACCGATGAAATCCTCACAACGCTCAAAGCGTATTCAAGGCTCAAAAACGATGTTGTGCTCTTTCACCTTCTCGGCAAAAATGAACTCGAGTTCAATTATAATGGCGATATTGAGTTCCAGGACTTAGAGACAAGCGAAATTGTAAAAGTCAATGCGGAAACTGCCAAAGCGCAATACCAAATCGCCATGCAGAATCGTCTGAAAACCCTTGAAAAATCAATGCAAGCGGAGCGAATTGCCTATCAACCATTTATCATTCAAGAGCCGCTCGATCATGCACTGCGCAAATTTCTAACGGTCAGAAACCGACTGCCAAAATGACACTGCTACACCCGATTTTCCTTTGGTCGCTTCTTTTGCTCGCCATTCCGATTGCCGTTCATCTCTTTTCAAAGAAAACGCCAAGAAGAATCAAAGTGGGAAGTGTTCGGCTTCTTTTGCAAACGGAAAGTCGCTCGGTTCGAAGAGTGGTGAAATTTCATGACCCGTTGCTGTTTGTGCTTCGCGCCTTGATTGTTTCATGGCTCGCGCTGTTAGTCGCAACGCCTGAAATTGCTTGTAACGACAAGGCTTCCGAGAAAAGCTGGATTTTAATTGAGCCAACCCTTGCCCTCGAAGAGCAACCCGCCGAGTTTCACCAAACCATAGATTCACTTGTGAAAGTCGGCTACGAAATACGCTGGCTTGAATCGAACTTTCCAACACATTCACACGCCACAGAAGAAACCCACATGCTTGACCTGTGGTCGCTCCTTGCCCAAGCCGATAAACAGAAGCGCGATACGCTCCCGTTTTTTGTTGCCTCAACACGGCGAGAAACTTCACTTCAAGGAAAACGCCCAACGCTTTCGCGCCAGATTCGTTGGATTGAAGCCCAAGCAGAAGAAACGATGTGGATTGAACGTCTCGCACAACTTTCAGACGATTCGCTCTTTGTTGTAGTCGGAATAAGTTCGCCAACTGAAACGCGATTTCAGCATCTTATTGTGCCCGTTCCCGATAGCGCAATCCTTTTTCCGCCAATTGAACTCGTGCCAGAAGGCGATAGTATCGGCGTAGCCCTAATAGCAAGTTCAAAGCCACAGGAAAAAAAGTGGTTTTCGCAGACAAGAACGGAGCAGTGGTGCATTGTCTATGACGAACAGTTCGCAAACGTGCTTCCTTACCTTGAACGAGCCGTAAAAGCAATCGCATGCTTTGCACCAGTGAAAATTTCTGTGGAAGTCAAAAAGCAAACGGACTGGGAACACGAAGGAGAAAATCAACTCATTTGGCTGTCTAAAAGCGCACCGCCGAAATATGCGAAATGCGTGCAGGCAAGCAACTTTTCAGTGGAATCGTTTTTGGACGAAACTGCTATCGATGCGCTTTCTGAAGCCTTACTTCCCGAAGAAATCAGCCATAGCGATGTGCGTAAAGTCTCGAGCGAAATAGTAACACCAATTGTGCGACGCCAACAAAGTCGCGATGACACACACCAACAGTCGCTGGTGTTTCCAATCTGGCTTCTTGTAACCGTTCTTGTTGGAATTGAACGATGGATAGCATACTTAAAAGAGTAGAGCGCGAATGGCGAAAAAAGTTGCGATGGAACGCTTTGGCAAACAGCCTTGCTTTGTCGCTCGTGCTGGGCGCATTCGGCGTGCGCATGCTCGGCGAAATTGACGCCTTGATTCTGACACTGCTCGCGCTGGCAACTTTCTTTGCGCTCTTTGACAAAGAGCAACGGCTTACCAGACAGCGCATCATTCGCCATCTCAATCGCCAACCCGAGTGTGAGCACAGTGCCGAACTGCTTTTGAACGCACCCGAAGAACTGCCGTTTCTGGCACGGCTTCAACGGCGCAAAGTCGCGGCGTGGTTAGAAAAACAAAATGTCAAAAGCCTGCTTCCAAGCATTGGGCGGAAAAAACTTTTGCAGCTTATGTCAAGCCTCGCGCTCTCAACGCTCATCGTTACATTTCCGAAGACGCCAGCAGAAGAACCCCCGTTCTCTGAAAACATCGCTCAAACCGTCGGCGCGCAATCGCTCATTGAAAAAATTGAAATCGAGATTGAGCCGCCTGCCTACACCTTGAAGCCAAAGCGCGTTCAATCGTCGCTCAACATACTTGCCGAAGAAAATGCAACGGTGCGATGGAGGCTGAAAACAACTCGCCCGTGCAAAGAAGTGAAGGTCGCAACGCTTTCAGGCGATACACTTCGCTTCGAAGAAGAATCGGAATACACCTACCGCACCGAACTGAAAGCCACACAAAGCCAACTCTACACACTAATCGTGAAAGAGTTCATCTCTGACCTTGCAACCGTGGAAGTTCAAAAAGACCTTGCGCCCGTCGTGAGCGTGCTTTCGCCAACGTCGCGCACAGACTTCGCGTCGCCAGATTCTGCGGTGCTTTTCGTCAAAGTTGCCGTGAGCGATGACTACAACATTCAAACGGTCAAACTGGTGCTCACCACTGCCAAGGGCAAAGGCGAAGCCGTCAAATTCAAACGCGATACGCTCTGGCTTCGCAAAGCGACAAGGCTTGAAAACGAAATCGAGCACTATCAAACATCGCTCGACTTGAAAAACTACAACTTGACCTATGGCGACGAGTGCTACTTCTTCATTGAAGCCTCTGACAATCGCGAGCCGAAACCAAATTTCACGCGCTCTGAAACTTACTTCGCAAAAATTTTAGACACACTTCAAACCACAACGAGCGAAAGCCGTGCCTTGCCTGTTCTGCGCCTTCCAACCTACTTCCGCAGTCAGCGACAAATCATCATCGATACCGAAAAACTCATCGCAGAAAAAAAGTCGCTCGAACCCACCGTGTTCAGAGTGCGAAGCGAAAACTTGGGAATTGACCAAAAACTCCTGCGCCTGCGTTATGGCAAATTTCTTGGCGAAGAATTAGCCATCAGCATCGGCGAAATGCAAAACGAACAACTGGCTAAAACCTTGCGCGACACTTCCACGCACCCCATCGTCAAACTGCAAAAGCAAGCGGCGGCAAGAGTGCCAAAAGCCGACGACGGACACGACCACAACGAATCCGTGCAACCCGTCCAAAGCATCGAATCGCTTACCGAACCATTTATGCATCGACACGACATCAAAGAAGCGGCAACCTTCTTTTCTGAACCCATTAAGCAAAAACTCAAAGCTACACTTGCACAAATGTGGGAAGCGGAAAAGTTCCTACGCCTTGCCGAGCCTGAACGCGCTTTGCCCTACGAATACAAAGCCCTACAACTCCTCAAAGAACTCCAACAAGAAGCACGGCTTTATGTTGAAAAATCAGGCTTCGAGCCCGCTCCCTTTGACGAAGCACATCTGCGCCTTACAGGCGATAACACCAAAATCAAATCCACGCGATACACTCAAATGCGCACCTTCAAAGATTCACTCGACGTGATAAAGCGCGCGCTCACCATTTTAAGCAACCGAAAAAAGACCTTCTCAAACGATGAACTCACAACGCTCGAAGAAGCCAGAAAACACTTTGCACAACTTGCGCTCGAGAAAAACTTGAACGAACTTTCTGCGCTGCAATCGCTTCACCAACTCATCGCCGATGCTAAACAAGGACGCGCTTACGCCGAGCAGAACTTGCTTCGAGTGCAACGTGCCTTCAACAACGTGCTTCCTGTGCCGTATCAACTTCCAGCCTCGAAACCCCAAGTGCAATCGCCCCTGACAGAGCGATATTTCCAACTGTTAGAGCATAAACGATAATGCCAATGGTCTTTCAAGCAGAAAGCGAACAAATCGCCGTTGTGCTGTTGCTGTGTGCAGGTCTGGCAACGCTGATGCTCACAGTGGAACTGCGCCGCTCGTCAAGAAAACGCTTCTGGCTTCGCTTGTCCATGAACTTCATCGCGATTGGCTCACTTGCACTTTTGGGACTCGAACCGATGCGCCTTGCACCAACTTCCTCAAAGAAAATCGCTTTGCTCACGGACGAAGTAAATTCCAACCTCTTAGATTCGCTAATGAACACGAAGGCGTTTGAAATCTTCTCGCTCGTTCCGAACCCGAAAACAATGCATATTCAAGACGCTGGCGTTTTAGCAAGAAATTTTCCAACAAGCGAGATTCACATCTTCGGCAACGGGCTGGATAAGGCTGATTTAACAAGGCTTCGCGGACATCAACTCGTTTTTCATCAAGGTGAACTGCCGAAAGGCATTGTGGAAGTAAACGCACTCCAAAACATCACGCTCGGTGAGGCTGTGCAAGTGAAAGGACTTGTTCGAGGAAAATTCAATCGGTTGGAATTCAGAGCAAATCAAATCCTTGTGGATTCGCTTTCGGATTTAGACAACGAGACGCGGTTTGAATTTTCCTTTACGCCCAAGCAATCTGGAAAACTGTTGCTCTCGCTGGTGCTTGATGGCAAAGCGGAAATGTGGGGTGTGTATGTTTTGCCGCCCAAGCCGCTCTCGATTCTTGTGTTGCAATCCAAGCCGACTTTCGAGGTAAAGTATCTAACCAACTTTCTTGCGGAAAATAGGTATCGCTTTGCGATGCGAATCATGGTCGGAAAGGCACGCTACCGTGAGGCGTTTTTGAATCTGCCAAGTCAATCACTTGCGCCGCTCTCGCGCAACTTGCTCTCACGCTTCGACCTTGTAATGATTGACGCAGAAGTGCTCACATCGCTGACGGCTTCGGAACGACTTGCATTGAAAAATGCAGTCATGCAAGACGGGCTGGGCATCTTCATCACCGAACTGGATAGCATCTTGCTTCGGGAATCATCGCTCAATTTTTTTCAGCCGTTCCAATTTCGCAAGCATCAAGCAAGGGAGCGGTCGATTACTGGCAAAGCGTTCAAATCGCCGCCGATTCTGATTGATGGCGCAACGATTGTGCAAGACTTCGGCATGCAATCGTTACTGAAAGATTCAGACGGCGAGTGCGTTGCCGCATTTGCCCAAAAAGGATTCGGAAGAATTGCTATAAGCCTCGTTCAAAGCACATATCAATGGTGGTTGGAAGGAAAGCGAGAAGTTTATGCGTCGTATTGGGCATCTGTTTTTTCTGCAATTGCAAAACGAGCAAATGAAACCATCATAAGCGTTCCGAGCATCTCAATCGTGCATGAGCCAATTGAATTTCGCATTCAAACGGCGATGGACTCGCCACGTGTGTTCATACAAGAAGGCTTACAAGAAATGCCGATTCCGCTTCGTCAACAAACGCTAAATCCGAAGGTGTGGCGCGGTCGATATTGGGCAAGAGAAAGCGATTGGATTGCCTTCAAAATCAACGGCGAGGAGCGATGGTGGGCATTCGTTTCAGATGAATCTATGTTTGAAGCCTTGCGAAAAGAAGCGCGTCGAAAAGCAACGGCGGAACTTGCAAATCAAGAAAATAAGCAAGTAGATAGCCAAGTATTGCCAAAAGTGGAACGAGACCCCTTTTTCATGTTCGTGTGCTTACTATGTTTTGCGCTTGCAATGGGCGGGCTGTGGATAGAGCGAAAAGTCTAATGATTGTGCTTGAAAAATGTAAATTTGCGCCAAAGAAGTTGCTGGCAAAATTGAAAAATCGTTGTAGCGATAAACGCGAATTTTGGAATGAACGACAAAAACGAACATAAAAAAGACGACACCTATACTTCTGACCTACGAGAACGCTATCTCAACGACCCACAGTATCGACGGCGACTGGCAACGCGCCGCAAATGGCGAGAGCGAATTTATACATTCTCGCTTGTCGCCATCTGTTTGGTTTTAAGTTCCGTGATTGGCATTATGATTTATTGGTCGACGGATTTGCCGAGCCTTGAACAGTTGGAAAATCCGAAACCCCAATTAGCGACCGAAGTGTATTCTTACGACGGCGTGTTGCTGACGAAATTTTTCATGGAAAACCGCACGGCTGTTCCGCTTGATTCTATCTCGCCGAACCTCATCAATGCGTTGATTGCAACGGAAGATGTCGAGTTCTACAACCACTGGGGGGTAAATTTGCGACGCTTGATAATTGCAATGGTAGAGAACATTGGGCGTGTTGCAACAGGCAAGCGCGCACACGGTGCATCAACGATTACGCAACAATTGGCGAAAAACTTGTGGCTGACGCCCGCGCGACACATCAAGCGCAAGGTGCAAGAACTGATGATTGCCATTCAAATTGAGCGCACCTATACCAAACGGGAAATTCTCGAACTCTATCTCAACACCGTGTATTTCGGCAAAGGGGCTTACGGCGCGGAAGCGGCGGCTTGGACTTACTTTGCAAAACCTGCGTCTAAACTCACAGTTGCTGAAAGTGCTACGCTGGTCGGCATTCTCAAAAGCCCCGAAGATTACAACCCTGTCGACAACATTCAAGTCTCAAAAAAGCGCAGAGATGTGATTTTAGACTTGATGGTCAAAGCCGAGTTCCTTTCCGATGTGCAAGCGGTCAGGGAAAAAGCCAAGCCGATTGAACTCAAATTCACGCCAGTTACGGATAGAGGCATTGCGCCGTATTTCACCGAGTATGTGCGTCAGCAACTCAAAAAGGAAGCGGCGAAGTTCAAGTTCGATGTCTTCCGTGATGGCTTAATCGTAACGACGACGCTCGACTCGCGCATGCAGGCTTACGCCGAAAAAGCCTACAACGAACACACAAAGTTTTTGCAAGAAAAAATCAACAAGGCGTGGAATTGGAAATCGCGCAAAGGTCTGGAGTTGCAAGAAAAATTCATCAAAGAGTCGGAGCGGTTCAAGAAGTTGGTTGAAGGTGGCATATCGGAAAAACAAGCCTTTGAGCAACTTAAAGCTGATAAACAATGGCTCGATAGCCTGCTCACTGAAAAACTCGTCGTGCAAGCCGCAATGGTGGCGATTGAGCCTTCAACGGGGCACATCAAAGCGTGGGTTGGCGGCAGAGATTTTGAGAAATATAAGCTCGACCACGTCTGGCAAGCGCGTCGTCAGCCCGGCTCAACCTTCAAGCCTTTTGTTTATACCGTTGCAATTGACAAAGGCATTCCCCCAAGCTATCAACTGCTCAATCAACCGATTGCGATTCAGACAACTATTAACGCCAAAGACCGTGTCTGGACACCGAAAAATGCGGACAATGAGATTGGTGGGTTCACCTCACTGCGCGACGCGCTGAAAAATTCGCTCAACTATGTAACCGTGCGCTTAGCCCAACAGCACGTGCCGCCCGAAGAAATTATCAAGTATGCTAAAAAAATGGGCATCAGTTCGCCGCTCCGACAAGACCTCTCACTCGCACTTGGCACATCGGAAGTAACTCCGCTCGAGCTCACAGGCGCATACAGCACCTTTGCCAATGGCGGCGTTCATGTTGAACCAATTGCGATTCTACGAATTGACGATAAGTTCTCGAATACGATTGTCAGCTACAAAACCGACCGATGGGAAGCCATTAGTCCAGAAACAAACTACGTGATGGTCTCTATGCTTAAAGCGGTGATGGACGGCGGCACGGGCTCGGCGGCGCGATTCCGATACAATTTTCGATTAGAAGCCGGCGGCAAAACCGGCACCACCCAAAACAACGCCGATGCATGGTTTGTGGGCGTTACACCGCAATTAGCCTGCGGCGTTTGGACGGGATTCGATGACATGCGAATCCAATACACCTCAATGGAATACGGTCAAGGCTCGCGCGCCGCTTTACCCATCTGGGCAATGTTCATGAAAGCATGCTACGAGGATAAATCACTTGGCTTGAAACCGACTTACTTCATCAAACCCGAAAAAGTTCAAGGAAGGCTTGTCTCAAGAAAGAGTGGACGCTTTACTGAATCCGCAACGCCCGACGCTTATGTCGAATACTTCACCGATGCCAGCCTCAAACGCTATGCGTCACTATATGGCTCATCGGATACACTCTTGCTCCCACAAACGATTCCAAATCCGAAAAAGCGCGGCGAAGGGCAGTTCTGAACACTATCAATCCATCAAAAACCATGCTTCCAGCCGTCATTGTGCTCGACTTTGGTTCGCAATACACCCAACTCATCGCAAGGCGCGTGCGCGAACTCGGCGTCTATTGTGAAATTTTCCCCTACTACACGCCTGCCGAAAAAATTAAATCGCTGAACCCGAAAGCCTTGATTTTTTCAGGCGGACCTGCGAGCGTCTATGAAAAATTTGCCCCGAAGCCCGACGAAAAAATTTACGACCTCCATCTTCCAACACTTGGCATTTGCTACGGCTTGCAGACCATCGTTCAACATTTCGGCGGCAAAGTCGAGAACGCCCGAAAGCGTGAGTTCGGACGCGCAAAAATCACCATCATGCAACTGAACGGCGCGTCAAAAAATCATCTCTTCAAAAACATCGACGATTCAGAAGTGTGGATGTCGCACGGCGATAAAGTAACTAAACTGCCGCCGAACTTCGTCGTTACCGCACGAAGCGAAAACTCCGAAATGTGCGCCGTTGAAATGATTTCTGATACGGACAAAATTTACGGCGTGCAGTTCCACCCCGAAGTTCACCACACCAAATACGGAAAAGAACTGCTCTCAAATTTTCTCTTCGAAATTGCAGGTTTGAAAAAAGATTGGTCGACGAAAGATTTCATCGAGCAGCAAATTCAAAAAGTGCGCGAAATTGCAGGCAACGAAAAGGTTATCTGTGCAATTTCTGGCGGCGTAGATTCAACCGTGGCGGCAACGCTTGTCGCAAAAGCCATCGGCAAAAATTTGAAATGCGTGTTCGTCGACAACGGCTTGCTCCGAAAAAACGAAGCCAAAGAAGTCCGAAACGCCTTGAAAACACTGGGCTTGCGCCTTGATTTCGTCGATGCAAGCGACCGCTTCTTGAAACGTTTGAAAGGCGTTGCCAATCCTGAACAAAAGCGTAAAATCATCGGAAAAACCTTCATCGAAGTCTTCGAGGCGCATATCCATCGCGAAAAATTTTTAGTGCAAGGCACGCTTTACCCTGATGTGATTGAAAGCGTTTCCGTCAAAGGTCCTTCACAAACTATCAAAACGCACCACAACGTTGGCGGCTTGCCGAAACGCATGAAACTCAAACTCATTGAGCCGCTTCGAGAATTGTTCAAAGATGAAGTGCGAGAAGTTGGAAAATTGCTCGGTGTGCCCTCTGACATTTTAGAGCGACACCCATTTCCTGGTCCTGGACTTGCCGTGCGCATTTTGGGTGCCGTTAGCAAAGCGCGATGCGACTTGCTCCGCGAAGCCGACGCGATTTTTATTTCTGAACTCAAAGCACAAGGGCTGTATCACAAGGTCTGGCAAGCCTTCGCGGTGCTCTTGCCAGTGAATACCGTTGGCGTGATGGGCGATAATCGCACCTACGAAAACGCCATTGCGCTCCGCGCCGTAACGTCAACCGACGGCATGACGGCAGATTGGGCGCACTTGCCTTACGACTTTCTGGCGCATGTTTCAAACCGAATCATCAACGAAGTGCGCGGTATCAATCGCGTAACTTACGACATTAGTTCAAAACCGCCCGCCACAATTGAGTGGGAATAATTCAAAAACCAAGTATGAAACCATTGATTCGTATTGCATCGGGACAAGGCTTCTGGGGCGACCTGCAACGCGCACCGATTGACCAAGTGCGCCGCTCCAAAGGCAATACGGCTATCGACTACATGATGCTCGACTACCTTGCCGAAGTAACCATGAGCATCATGCAAAAGCAACGCCAAAAAGACTCTTCGCTCGGCTATGCTCGCGATTTTCCCGAAGTCATCAAAGAAATTTTGCCCGATATTCTCGAAAAGAACATCAAAGTGATTTCAAACGCCGGCGGCGTCAATCCACTTGCGTGCCGCGATAAAATTTTTGAAATCGCCAAACAACTTGGCGTCAAACATCTCAAAGTCGGCGTGGTGATGGGCGACGACCTGATGCCTCGACTCGATGAACTTATCGCCAAAGGCGAAACCTTCACGAACATGGAAACAGGCGAGCCGCTGGCAAACGTGCGCAGTCAAGTGTTGAGTGCAAACGTCTACTTCGGTGCGTTTCCAATCGTCGAATGCTTGAAACAAGGGGCGCAAATCGTCATCACCGGCAGATGCACCGATACGGGCTTAACGCTCGCACCGATGATTTATGAATTCGGCTGGAAAGAAACCGATTGGGATTTACTGGCGGCAGGCACTGTCGCAGGGCATCTGTTGGAATGTGGCGGACAAGCCAGCGGCGGCAACTTTCTCGGCGACTGGGAAAGCGTGCCCGACCTTGAAAACATCGGCTTCCCAATCGCCGAAGCCTATCCCAACGGCGAATTTTTCATCACCAAACACGAAGGCACCGGCGGCTTGATTCGAAGCGACGTGCTCAAAGAACAACTGCTCTACGAAATCGGCAATCCGTCAGAATACATCACGCCCGACTGCATCGCCGATTTCACCACAATTCATCTTGAAGACGTCGCCGAAAATCGCGTGCGAGTTTTTGGAATTAAAGGAAAACCTGCAACGCCGTTCTACAAAGTCTCTATTTCTTATTCCGACGGTTGGACGGCATTTGGCTCTCTGACCTATTCCGCGCCCGACGCGCTCAAAAAAGCCAAACGCGCCGATGAAATTTTAAGAGCGCGATTGAAAAATCTGGGCTTGACCTTCGAGGAAATCCGAACTGAATTTATCGGCGCAAATGCATGCCATCACCATTTGGAAGACCTGACGCACGTCAATGAAGTGCAAATGCGCGTCGGTGTTCGAGACCACGATAGGAAGAAAGTTGAACGGTTCGGCTACGAGATTGCCCCGCTGATTTTGACCGGTCCGCCGAGCGTAACAGGCTTTGCAGGCGGAAGACCAAAGCCGTCGGAAGTCGTTGCCTATTTTCCCGCGCTGATACGCAAGGAGCATGCACTCCCGAAGGTCATCGTTGAATCATTGTAGGGCGTTTTGAAAAGTCAAATTTCTTTTTCACATTTCCTAAGAGGTAGTTCAAACTGAATTGTCAAAACGAATTATCAAAACTTGAAAGAACTTTAACGATGAAGAAAGTCATTCTTGCGATACTATGCAGTTTGTGTGTGTCCGCCACTTGGGCGCAAGGACGCCTCATTGGACGGGTAACTGATGAAAATGGGGCACCCGTTGCAGGTGCAACCGTTTCGGTCTCTGGGCAAACGGCTATGGTCGCAATCTCAAATGCACAAGGCTATTATGTCTTGCTCGATGTGCCGCAAGGTCAGTATGAAGTCAAAGCCACAAAGCGCGGTCAGCCCGTTTGGCGCGGAAGTGTAACGATTGCCAGCGGCGTAACACAGCGCATTGACATGCGGCTGGGTGGCAAGTCAGAAAATTTGGCATCGGCGAAATCTACGGCAGATGCTAAAAAAGCCAAAGTAGAAAAGCCGAAGAAAGAAGAAAAGAAAGAAGAAACCGTCGAAGAAGAGGAAGAAAAACCGGCTACGGTTGCACCGACTGTTGTGGCGAGTGCGCAAGACATTGCAAAAGAAACAGAGTTACAAAAGGCGATTCAGGAAAGCGAAACGCTGAGTCAATTAGATGCCGCGCAAACCGATTTACCTGAAACCGATGTTGAAATCGTCGGTGGCATTGAGGCGATTCAATCAAAAATTGAGTATCCAATGGCACTCAAACGTGCAAAAATTGAAGGCACGGTTGTCGCGCGCGTCTTCGTTGACGAGCAAGGAAATCCGCTTCGCATTGCGCTCATTCAGCCTGCCAATAAGTTCTTGAACGAAGAAGTCATTCGCGTGCTCACGGAAGAAACAAAGTTCATTCCCGCTAAAGTCGGCAACTCGCCTGTGCGCGGCGCAATTACAATTCCTGTAAAATTCAAGATTCAATAAACTGATGCTACAGCAAGTCGCAAAACCGTCAGCAAACATCATAAGCACACTCAAGGCTGAATGGGAAGTTCAGCCTTTTTTATTGCCCCAAATGACCTTCTGAAGGGGCAGAACAAGTTCAAAAGCCGACACACAACAGACGCGATGAAATACCGAAGGATTTACATTTTTGTCATCGTCATCACGTTCCTGAACGGAGTTCAACTTTTGGCTCAGGGCAAAAAGAGCAAAACGCGCGAGAGCGAACTTGCTCAACTCACCAAAGAGCGTCAGGAAATTGAAAGAAACATCGCGACGATTGAGCGTCAGATTAAAGCCTTTGAGCGCGAATTGAGCAGTGCCGACGAAGAAGAAAAAATCTCGCTCCAAGCCCTTGAAAATTTGGATAATCAAATTCAATTGCATCGAGAAGTCATTCGTCAAACTGAAATCAGTCAGAAAAAACTTGCCGCACAAATTGCCACCACGAAACGCGAATTAGAAGAGACAAAGCGCGACTTGGAAGCCATGAAAAATTCGTTTGCGCGTTATGCCGTCGGCATCTACAAGTTCGGCGTCAAGCGCGATTTAGAAGTGCTCTTCTCGTCTGGCTCGTTCAATCAAGCCCTTGTGCGCGCCGAATACATCAAACGCTTTGAAGACGCAGGGAAGATTAAAATTCAAGACATCTCTGAAAAGCAAGAGCAAATCGCGCAACTGCAAACCGAACTCGACGCCCGATTCGCCGAGAACGAAAAACTTCTTGAACAGCGACGCTATCAAGCCAAAGTGCTGGAAGGGCGACGGATTCAGCGCGAAAAACTGATTGCAAAACTCCGAAAAGACAAGCGACGCTTGCAAAGTCAAATCGCTCAAAAGCAAGCCCGTGCTAAAGCCTTACAAGACGCCATTCAAAAAATGCTTTTCGCCGAAGAAGAAGCCATCAAACGCGCACGCGAGAGCAAAGCGTTGGCGCAATCGGAGCGCAATGGCATCTCAAACGAATATTCAGAAATCAAAGGCGATTTTGAAAAATACAAAGGCAAACTGCCTTGGCCTGTTCAAGACGGCGTGATTATCAAAACCTTTGGCGAAAGCGAAAACAAAGACCTGAAAATTGTAACCTTCAACAACGGCGTGGATATTTCTACAACGATTGGAACAGCGGTGCTCACCGTTGCGCCAGGTGTCGTCTCGCAAATCGGATTTCTGCCGACATTCGGAAACATCGTCATCGTGCGCCACGCCAATGCCTATCTAACGGTTTATGCCAATCTTTCGGAAGTCAAAGTAACCAAAGGCGAAAGCGTTTCGGCTGGACAAGCCTTGGGATTAGTTGGAAAGTCGGCGCAAGGCGGCGGGTTGATTCATTTTGAGGTGTGGCACGGGCGCAATAAATACGACCCTGAACTGTGGCTCGCGCAAAAGTAACATTTGAGAATGAGGGCAAGTGCAAGGCAGAAAAAATAAGGGCGGATGTCAAGTCCGCCCTTTGCGTTTTTAATTTTCACCCTTGCAAAAGACTACTTCATTTTGTTTTGAAGATTCTTGAAGAAGTCGCTACTCGTTGCGGGCTGTGCTTGTTGCGCTGGAGCGGCGGCGGGTGTCGGTGTTTCCGCATTGCCGTCAGCATATTGAACTTGCGCACCCGACTTGCTTCCGATGCGTTGAAGCGTCAATTTGCTGATGAGTTTCAGCGTTTCCATCAACCCTTGACCTTTGAAGGCAACGGCTTCGGCGTAAGGAAAACCCATCGGATTGAGTTCGCGCTGCAGTTCCTCAATGCTATACACAGGATTAAGGTCGCGCTTATTGTATTGCATAACAACCGCAAAGGTGTTCATATCAATGCCATATTCTGCCAAGTTTTCGCGAAGATTTTCAAGGCTCTCTTTGTTTTCAGGCATTTTGCCAACTTGCGAATCGGCGACGAACACAACGCCGTCGACCCCGTTGAGCACGAGTTTACGCGTCGTGTTGTAATAAACTTGACCGGGAACGGTGTAGAGTTGGAACTTGGTGTTGAAGCCCTTAACTGAACCAAGCGAAATCGGAAGAAGGTCGAAGTAGAGCGTACGGTCTTGCTCCGTCGCGAGTGAAATCATTCGACTTGCCGCATCTTTGGGCACCATTTGATGCAACACTTGCAGGTTGGTCGTTTTGCCGCTCATTCCGGGACCGTAGTAGACAATCTTGATGATAATCTCTTTGTTTGCGTAATTGATATTCGCCATTGTGATGCCTGTGAAGTTTAAGTGTTTGAGAAATCTGGCGCGGTAATGCGCTGTAAAATTGAAACTGCTTTTGTAAAACGGGACTGCAACAAATCAAGACCTACTTTTTCTGAATAGACGATAAGAAGAACATCGTGAACAGGCTGTGCAATAATGAGTTGAGAATCTTGTACGAAACAAACTTGATTTGCCGTCTCACCGAGCGTTGCAAGATGTCTGAAAATATCATTCAGAAGTACGTGCAGTGTCGGAGAAAACTGCTCCATGTTGGCTTTACCGCCGAGCGAACCGGCAAGTGCAAGACCATCTGCGTCAATGAGCAAGACCCCTGTAACGCTGGGTAAATCTTGAAACAAAGATGCAATGTCGCTAAAATTCTCCATTGACGAAAGGCTCTTGAATAGACGCTGTAATATAGGCGATAAAGTTACAAAAACAGGTTCAATTTCGGAATGAACCCTACAAAATTTTCTTGATATTTTCCGACTCGCGCTCAATGGCTTTGAAGATGTCGCCCGAAGAAACGGACGAGGGCGAAATGACAATGAAAAGCAAATCACTTTGAGCAACGTTGCGAATCATAGTTGTTTTACCTTCGAAGCGAAGCGTAATTTCATTGAGCGTGCCGGCGATGAGGGTTTTGGCGACGCTAAAAAGTCCGGGCAACAATTTTGAGATTTCATCGCCCGATTTGTTGAGGTCGATTTTAGAATTTGGGGCGATGCGTTTGTCGATAACGAAACCGCTGTGCGTTACGATGAAGGTAACTTCGGCTTTCGCTGCTTCCATGACGCGGTCGAGCATTTTGGACGTGTCGGCGGGTGCAGGCTCTACTTTTGGCGTTGCCGCTTTCGGGACAGGTTTGGGCTTTGCCTCTGCTTGCGTCGGAGCGGGAGCATCGGGTAGCATCATTGCCGCTTCCATCATCAATTGCTCCCAACTTTCAACAATCGTAACCGTTGGCGGAATTTGCTCGATGGTCTCGAAACTACCGCCTTGCCATTGCACGATTTCAAAGAAGGCATCTTTACCAGAGCGTGTGGCAGTTTCGCAGTGTGGAATCTCGCCTTTATTGAAGCAGATAATGCCTTGCTGTTGTCCGTCGCTGGTTTTGATGTGAAGCGTGCCGGTGAAGCGTGCCAAGCAGTTCATTTGAATCACGTCCATCAAGGAAAGACCGGGAATCACGCCAGAAACGCTTTCTTGTTGTTGCGGATCTGAATGAGCGGAGCCTTCTTTGCGCTTGAAGAAATCTTCAATCGTGGCTTGCATTTGGGTGAAGTCAAACGGTTTTTCAATGTAGAGAAGCGAGCCTCGTCGTGAGGCTTCTTCTTGCACTTGGGTTGAGCCGTAAGCGGTCATGATAATCACGCCGGTGTCGGCATGATGGGCACGAATGTGGCGAAGCAAATCAATGCCGCTCATGCCTGGCATGCGAATGTCTGTGATTACCAAGTCGTAAGGCGTTTTGGCGAGTTCAGCGACGGCGGCTTCGCCACTGGGGGCGTGTTTAGCGACATACATCGGAGATTGTCCGAGGGTCTTCAAAATGCCGAGCGCGATGTTTTGTTCGTCATCGACGACGAGGACGCGGCGAGGAGTGGTCGTAGCAGACATAGTTTTTGAGAAAGAATTTGATTATGCGATGTAGCTTTCTATCGTCTCAATCAGTTGAGACGGGTCAAAGGGTTTATTGAGAAACGCATTTGCGCCTAATTCCAAGCCGGTGCGTCGGTGCTTGTCGCCTGCGCGTGCAGTAACGATAATAAATGGAATATCTTTGTAAGCGTCCATTTTACGCACTTCTGTAACGAATTCAAAACCGTTCATGCGGGGCATTTCAAGGTCGCTGACGATGAGGTCGATGTTCGAGTTTGGCTGTGTCAAGCGGTTGAGCGCGTTTAGACCATCATCAGCCGAAATCACTTCCATATTCGCGCCTTTCAAGATAGACTGCACATACTTGCGCACGCTTGGCGAATCGTCGGCATGAAGCACAGTGATTTTCGCGCTTTTGCGTTTGCGTTTGGTAATCGTCGGTTCTATTTCTTCTGGTTCAGGCTCTGGTGCAGAGAAGGCTTGAATTTGCACGTCTTCACCGCGCTCGCCAATTGGACGGAGAAGATATTCAATATCCAAAATCACCACGACTTGACCATCGCCAAGAATGGTTGCGCCGATAATGCCGCGCACGTTGCGCAAGTGACGACCCAACGACTTAATAACGATTTCTTCTTTGCCAATCAATTTCTCAATAGCGATGGCGACCTTACGGTCTTCAAGTCCGATAACGATGACGGAGTGCATTGTCTTGTATTCAAGTGCCTCGATGCTGTAGCCTAACAACTCGTTGAGATAGCGGAACTCATATTCTTCGCCGCGAATGGAAATCGTCTTGTTTCCGTCTTCATCGGTCATGAGGTAATCGGATGAAACGGATAAGGTTTCGAGCACGAGTTCAAGCGGAATGGCGTAAGTGTGTTCGCTCGCGCTGACGAGCAAGGCTTGGTTAATGGCAAGCGTAACGGGAAGCGAGATGATAAACTTTGTGCCTTTCCCTTCGCGCGTTTCAACTGTAACCGTGCCTTTGAGTTGGCGAATGGTATTTTTGACGACGTCCATTCCGACGCCGCGTCCAGAAAGTTCCGTGATTTTGTCGGCGGTGCTGAAGCCGGGCAAGAAGATGAGTTCGGTGGCTTTGCTGGCGGGCATCGCATTGGCTTCTTCTTGGGTAATTAAACCTTGTCGGACGGCTTTGGCTTTGACTTTCTCAATCGGAATGCCGCCGCCATCGTCTTCGATTTCCAAGATAATTCGGCTTCCTTTTTGGTAGGCGCGAAGCGTGAGCGTGCCTTCGGCGGGTTTGCCATTGGCAAGACGAACTTCCGGCTTTTCGATACCGTGGCCAATCGCATTACGAACCATGTGCAGAACGGGCTCAATGATTTCTTCCATCACGCTTTTATCCAACTTCGTATCATCGCCCTCGGTAATCAAATTGATTTCTTTGCCTTCGGCTTTGGCGATGTCGCGGAAACTGCGTTGGAAGCGTGTGTACATTTGGCGCATCGGCACCATGCGCATACCGACGATTTCGCGGTTGAGGTCGTTGGCGATGCCGCTCACTTTCACGACGTTCTGACCGAGAATTGCGCTCAAACTGCGAAGTTCGTTGATGGTTTCGTCAAGGTTGAGCATCGCGGAGCGGACGTCGCGCGAGATGATGTCGAGGTCGCTGAATCGGTCGAATTCCGTTTCGGAAAACTCTTTGAGAATATCGCTGAATCCTGCACTGGTGTCGGCGCGCTCTCCGGCGTTTTTCTGAATTGTGGTCAGAATTTTTTTATTGACTTGCGCCAGTTGATTTCGCTCTTTCATGAACTTGTTAATCATGCGTGTAACGCCTCCGAGCTCATTTGTCAGTCGGTTGCGTGCAATCACAAGTTCTGCCGACATATTGACGAGGTTGTTGAGCGCGCGAATGTCAATACGAACATTCTCTTCGGTAAAGGGTTTAGACTTTGGCGCAGGCTGGCTTTCGGATTTTTCTGGTTGCTGATCGAGCGACAAGACGGATTTAATTTCGCCTGTCTGTTGCAACTGCGCCATATACTCTTTCAAAACGGCGACGTATCGCGACACATCAAGCGCGTCTTTACCGGTATTTCGGAATTTTTTGAGCATCGTGCCGATGGCATCGGACGACTTGAAGAGAATATCCAAAAGCGGACGCGGCACTTTGAGGTTGTTGTCTCGCACGACTTGCAAGCAATCTTCCATCTTGTGTGCCAGTTCGCTGATATTTTTCAGATTCACCATCGCCGCCGAGCCTTTAAGCGTGTGTGAGCCGCGCAACACACGGTTGACAAGTTCGGGTTGTACCGTGCCTGCAACCTTTTCAAGCTCGAGCATATCGGCGTTCAACTTTTCCAAATACTCATTGGCTTCGTCCAAAAAGATTTGTTGAAGTTCGTCGGGCTGAAAGTCGGTAACCTCTTCTTCGGCGGCGGCAGGCGGGGCGGTCGAGGTAACAGGGGTGTCGCCAATCGTTCCAGTTTCCTGCAGCTGCTTGGTATAAGCTACAAATAAATCCATCAACGGTTGCGATTTCGTAAATCGGTCTTCGCCTGTGCGTCGGAAGTTTTCAACCATCACGCCGATGGCATCAAGCGATTTGAAGCAGACATCAAGGAGTGCGCGTGGCACTTTGAGGTTGTTGTCTCGCACGACTTGCAGGCAGTCTTCCATCTTGTGCCCTAAGTCGCGAATGTTGTTCAAACTCACCATCGCCGCCGAACCTTTGAGCGTGTGCGCGCCGCGCAAGACACGATTGACGAGTTCGGGTTGCACTGTGCCAGCGAATTTGTCGAGCTCGAGCATATCGGCATTAAGTTTTTCCAAATACTCGCGCGCTTCGTCCAAAAAGACTTGTTGAAGTTCATCGAGTTGGAAGTCGCCAATCGGGACAAGTTCACTTTCGTAGGATTCGTGTTGCAAAAAGTCCGAACTTGACATCGACTTCGATTGCACTTCAGCGGGTAAGCCGGGAGAGGCTTCTGCAAGAAGAGACGAATTATCGAGCGAAAGCGTATCGCCAAGCGAAAGCGTATCGCTGAATGTAAGTTCCTCCGATGTGAGTTCCGATTGAGTTTCAACGGACGCAAGTTCGCTTGATGCTGGAAGTGCGTCGTCAAGTGCGGCGGCGTCAAAAGAGAAATCCAAATTAGGCAGTTCCAACGTGGGTGCGTCGTCTTGGCTTTCCTCCAAAGGCGATTCCCCTAATTCGGACGACGATAGTGGAGCGGGCGGTTCGGAAATTGCAGGCTTGGGCGCGTCTTCCAACAGCATCGGACTATCGCTGATGAATGAATCATCGAGCGTATCGCTGAAGAGCAGGTCGTCGGTGCTTCCTGTATCGGCTTTATCGGAAAGCGACGAGAGTTGCGAGAGGTCTTGACGCGACGTCGGCGCGTCGAGCATTTCGCCCATTCCTGATTCATCGAGCAAAAGTTCGTTGTTGAAAGTCAGTTCGCTGATGGTATCGAGCGTTTCGGAGGAATCTATGGTTTCTGTAAAATGAGACGAATTTTCAACGGGTAATTCAAGCGTTTGCGAATCAAGTTCCTGTGGCGCGAGTTCAGAGGACGTTTCTGCCAAAGGCGATTCGTCAAACTTTAAGTCGGATTCTAAAGATGGCGTATCAAGCGACAATGTATCGAGAGTTAATTCTGATTCTGCTGACGCCAACTCCGATGGCGATTCCTGCGCGGGTTCTGAAAGAGAATCGGTGAGCGATGGGCTTAAATCAGTTTCGGTCAAAGCGGTTTCAGGCGAATCCGATTCGCTTGTTGAGGCGAGTGCGGCGGGCGACTCTGAAAGTAGGTCATCTTCGTCGAGTAGCAGCTCATCGGCGTGAAAATCCAAGTCGGCTTCGGGTTGAGGCGCATCTAATTTCAGGTCGTCGAGCGTCGGAGTTGAAGGCTCTTCGAGGGGCGCAAGTGATGAGTCGTCAAGCAAGAGCGAATCCTCAAAAGCGGAAGAAGCGTCGTCGATGGCGTGCAAGTCGGAATCGGCGACGCGCGATGGTTCTGCGTCAATGGCTTCTTGAAGCGGTTGCGCATCAAGCGGTTTATCAAAAGTAATCGCGTTTATTTCGCTTGTTGATGCTTCAAAAGGTGTGGGTTGCGTTGGCATTTCAAATGAAGACTCACCCTCGGAAAGCGAGATGACGTCGTCCAAATCGGGTGTATTGCTGGTGAAAGAAGATGGCGGAACAAGTTCGCTGAATGTGAAAGTCATATCGGCATCGTCGTCTTCAAGCGTATCCGAAGAGGGGCGCGAGCGGAAGTGTTGAAGCAATTCGCCGGCAACCAATCCAACCGCTTCGGAGAGCGATTCGGTAAGTGCATCGACGGGCGTGTGTGAAAGTTTGGCGGTGTCTAATGTTGTTGCGAGTTCGACCAAGTTACGCTGGGTTGATGAAGCCAGTGCGTAAAGCAAATCAGGCGCGTTCAGAAGCGATTGGAGATAGGCTTGCGCTTCGAGTCCTGATGCGGAGTTGGGCAGAGACAAAATGACTTGACGCAAAAAGTTGGAGGCGCAAGCGGCGTAATCGAACGCGGACGCATTGTCGCGCTCCATCATTTGAGTGGAGGCATCAGAAGTCGGAGCGGAAGTTTCTGCATCGGTAGAATCGAGAAATGAGAAATCCGAAATATCGGGAAGCGGGTGGCTCGTTTCGTTTGATGCAAGGTCGCTTTGTGCGGTCAGCAAGGTTTGTTCATCGGGCGCGACGTCTTCAACTTCCGAAATGAACTCTGAAATATCGGGAAGTTCGGGAAGCGACGGCTCTTCGTCTTTGATTGGCACGATGTGCGCTTCCAATTCTTGCAAAGCATTTTCGGCTTCAAGTGCGTCTGGCGAAGGCTCTGCGTCGGTGGCATCGGCGGGAAACGCCTCTTGAAGTGCTTGCACGACGGCGTTGGCGATTTCATCTTGATGTTGAAGAAGCGTCGCCGTCGGCGTTTGATTGACCCATGATTGACCGAGAAACTCGGCAAAGTTTTGGAAGAATGGAATCTCGGATTGCGCAATCGCGGTAAGCACGTCGGGGTGCGCAAGCAAATTGAGCAAGTAAGTTTGAGACGCATTGGAAGCCTTCTGTGCTTGAAGGGAGCGTCCGGCTTTGAGCAAGGTGCTGTTGGCGAATTGAATGTAATCGCTTTCCGTTGGAGGGTCAGTAGACGCTGCAAGTGCAATTTCTTCGGCGAATTTTTCGGGTGGAAGAGTTGGAAGCGGTGCTTCTTCTGGAAGCGATTCAGGCGCAAGCGATTCAAAGACGCTGTCCACATCGGTCGCCGACGGCGTCGAGAGATAGGTTGCAATCAACGATTGTGCGTCGTCTGATGAAAAGGAATCGCAAAGGTGGCTGGCGATGTCGCGTATGACCGCTTCGCCGAGCGCATTGATGGAGTCTTCGTTCAATGTCTTTGAGAACTCTATGAAATCAATCACGCCCGGAAGGGAGGCAAATAAAACCAAGTCGGAGAAAACATCGACGGATGCGGCGAGTTTTTCCATCGCGTCGGCAATCGTGAAAGGATACGATTTCTCGGCGACGATGTCGCGCGAGAATGACGCAATCATGTTGAAATAAGTTTGAAGCGCGGGCGCAATACGAGCCGCAGGCGGGGATTTGACCGTCGCCGATTTCTTGACCGGTTGAGGCGTTTTGCTTGTAACGGTGCTTGTTGGAAAAAAAGATGCCAAAAGCGACAGGTCAAACCCAAAATCGGCATTGACAACGTCTTTGTAGTAATGAATCACGCGCTTGCCTTTTCGGAACACGCGAGAACTGCCATTAGATTTGGGCTTTTCGGCGGCGGGCAACGGTGGGATTTGTGCAGGCTCTGTTTCAATCGGTGGTGCTCCCTTACGAGTAGAGGGCTTTGGCGATGAATCGATGGAAAGGTATTGGCGAATGGTATTCAAAACGGATTCATTGTTTTCAACCTTCGCAAGCAACTGGCTCAAGAAGTCGGCGGTGGAATCAAGATTTTCCGTGAGCAGTTGGTAGGTTTCGGAAGCGCGTCTCCCGTCGGACGAAACAAGTTTCGCTTTTACGTTTTCCAAAAATCCAAGAAAATCCGAGAACACCTCGAGTTGAAGGGCGGAGAGGGCTTCTATCGGCACGGGTTCTGCGCTGAGTTGCGAAAAAAACGAGATGAAGAGTTTCGAGTGCTTGCTTTTATGCTTTTTGAAGTGCGACTTGAGACGACCTGAAATATCTTCAATGAAAAGCCTAATCGTCGTATTCGCCTGAACTTCGGGCGTAAGGCTTGTGCGAGATGCGATTGTTGAAGATTTCTTTTTGGCTTTGGGGTTTCCCAATAAAATACCTGAACCCGTCATAATCTGCTTTGTCCGTTTAGTTGCTGTAATCGGCGATACGTTGTTGCGATTGTTTTCGGCGGCGATGCGTTGTGAAGTACCAGCGTGCCGCTGTTGCTGATACGGTCTTCAGTATGATTCTTCAGTATGATGCAAATGTAGGTGCTTTCAAACGCGAACGGTGAAAGCACCGTGTTGGTGAAAACGGTTTATGTTATTTGAGATTGACGTTCCCCGAAGCCGGAAAGGTCGCCTTCGACGAACGAGTCGTTGTCGGATTTGAACGGAGACGACGATTCGGTGAGCATTTTCTTTTCGTTGCCGTTGCCAAGTGTCAAGTCGCCTGCGGAATCGAGCATGGCATCGCCAATTTTTTGAACGCCAGACGATGGGATTTTAAAGCGAGAAACCGAACGAGCAAGTTGCTGTGTAATCGCGTTCAAACGCATAGCAAGTTGTGCGGATTGTTTAGAGCCGTTGAGCGACTGTTTAGCGATTTGACTCACTTCGGTCATGGCGGAAACGACGCCCGAAGAAGCGACGTCTTGTTGTTTCGCCGCGAGCGAGATTTCTTGAATCAATTCAGTGGATTGTTGCACCACGCTTTGAATTTCAACGAGTGCGCGCGAGGCGGAGTCGGCGAGTTTCGTGCCGCGTTCCACTTCGAGCGTGCCGCGTTCCATTGCGGACACGGCGTCTTGGGTTTCGGATTGAATCGTTTGCACGAGTTGGGAGATGTCGTTGGTGGCTTTGGTTGCGCGTTCTGCCAGTTCACGCACTTGGTCGGCGACGACGGCGAAACCGCGTCCTGCGTCGCCGGCGCGTGCCGCTTCAATTGTGGCGTTCAATGCAAGAAGGTTGGTTTGATTGGCGATGCCTTCAATCGTTTGAACGATTTTAGAGATTTCAATCGACGATTCTCCAAGCGATTTAATTTTTTGCGAAGAGTCTTGCACGGTGGCGCGAATGCGTTTCATGCCTTCAATCGTTTCCATAACGGTGTTGCCGCCGGTTTGCGCAACTTGGGTGGCGCGTTGAGCCGCTTCCGCGGCAGAGTCGGCGTTCATAGCGACCTGACGAATAGATGCCGCCATTTCTTCGACCGCCGCCGAGGCGTTTGCAACCTGCACGGATTGTTCTTCCGCACCGCGCGCCATTTGTTCGGTTGCCGCAAGAATTTCCGATGCCGCATCGCCGACCTGCAACGCCGCGCCTTGAACTTCGCGAATGAGGTTTCCAAGGTCGTCGACCATCAGGTTGAATGAATCGGCAAGTGCGCCCAGTGCGCCTTCGGTAACAACGGCACGCTGAGTAAAATCACCTTCGGCGGAGTTCGACACCACAATCAGCAAATCAGTGAGTTGCTTTTGAATCGCGTCTCTTGCGGTTTCGGTATCGACGAGCGCGGAAAGGCGTCGAATCATTTCGTTGAATTGATTGGCGACTTCTTCAAACTCGTCGCCCGTCGTGAGCGTTGCACGCGCGTTGAAGTCGCCTGAAAGCACGCTATCGGTCAGCGATTTCATCTCGCCCAGTGAAGCCAGCATCTCGCTACTTTGACGATTGGCGTAATAAAATGCCAGCCCAACGCCGCCACCAACAAACAGAAGGGAAATGAAAATGCTCCAGAAAATCAGCCCGCCGTTGGAAGCCATCAGAGATTCTGTCGGGGCAAGGTAAAAGTTTTGGTCGGAAGAGAGACACAACGCGCCCACAACTTGTCCCGCACTATTTTGCAGAGCGGTGTAGTAACTGTAAGTCTTCGCGCTGACGTTATTGTCGCCTTTGAAGAAGGCAAATTTTTCGGCGGGCAGACGTTGCCAGAGTTCTTGTGGAATTTTGTAGCTCAATGCCGAGCCGCCGCTTGGGGTTTGCTCCGACGTTGAAACGCGCACGTCGCCAATCGTGATTGACGGGCGGGCGGTCTCGCGAGAAATAAGCGAACTAAACTCGCGTATCACCACGCGCTCGTTGCGATTGAGCATCTTGGCGGCGATGACGCACCCAATCGTTCTGCCGTCATTGGCGTAAATCGGCTGAATGGTCGTGAGCATTAAGCCATGCTCGACTTTGCCTGCATTCTCGCCTAAGTTAGACCCGTCGACACGCGCTTGGTCGGCGAGCGTGCTTTTGCCCGCAACCGTAACATTGCTGACGGCGTTGGCGGTTGTAACCGGTTCTTCGCTTAAAAGCGATGCTGGAAAAAGCTCTACCGATGTTGTGATTTGACCGCGAAACGCCGCTTCGCAAAGCCGTTTGAGCGGAATGAAATTGGGGTTCGGCGTCGTTTGTTTGAACTCTTTGAAATAAATGTCGCCGAACTTGGTCGGCGTAGAGCCGCGCAAAATCACAGTGCCGTCAAGCCCGACAAACGTCATCATGCTTAGCGAAAGCGAAGACATCACTTCGGCGGAAGTCTTCTGCAAATCTTCACGCACCGCTTGAAGCATTTGCTCGTCAGTATTCTTGGGCGGAAAAATCAGCGTCGTAAAGCCTGAAATATACTTCGGAGAGGTAACCGCATTGGCAACTTCGCTTTGCAGGAGCGCGAGTTGATTGTTGACCGTGTTTTTGAAGATTTGCGACTGCTCAGCAAGGCGTGACTGTGCTACGCGCTCCGCGTCTTCGATTGCTTGTTCGGCTTGCTGATTGTTGTAGACGCCGATGACAATCAAAAAAATGATGCCACAAAGGAGAACAGGCACAGCCGCCGCGATGAGAAAATCGCGCATCAGTTTTGAACGAATCCCGACTCTTGAAAATTGTATCGAAGTTGATTCTGCCATATTGCTAAGTCCCGAAATTTTTCGTGGTGCGATAAAAGTGATGAAACTTAATTTGAATGAATTTGGTGGAATTTATCACAATTTTGCAGAAAATCAATCTGCAACCAAAACGCGAAAAAGACGACAATGCCTGAATCCGTTTGGGACTATCCACGACCTCCAAAATTGGAACGAACTTCAAATGGAACGAACTTCAAAACGAATCCGTGTTGAATCTGCTGGTATCGTGATTGCCGAAACGCGCCATGCACTTCGACTGCTTGAAACGGCACACACGCTTACCTACTACATTCCCAAACAAGATGTCAAAACCAATTATCTCGTGCTAACAACACATGCAACATTCTGCGAGTTCAAAGGACGAGCGAATTATTGGTCGATAAAAGTTGGAGAAAGAAAATCGGAAAACGCAACATGGAGCTACCCGAATCCGCCAAAGCAGTATGAAGCCCTAATATGAAGCCCTAAAAGGACACTTTGCCTTTTATGCAAGCCGCGTTGATGCATGCTTTGTCGACGGAGAACGCGTGAGGGCGCAGATGGGGGAGTTCTACGGCGGCTGGATTACTTCCGACCTTGTCGGTCCGTTCAAAGGCGAGCCAGGAACAGAAGGCTGGTAAACTCATTTGGTAAACTCATTTCTCATAGTGAAGCATGACTACGCCAAAATTTATTTCACCAAGAGGGATTCGGCTTTCTTGACTTCGGCAAGCATTTTCGGAATCAATTCGGTATCGTGTTCCAACTCGCGAAGTCCTTGCTCGAATTCTTCGGCGATTTTCACGTCTTCTTCGCTTCCGATAAAGAGCGGTGTGCGTTGATGCAATTCCTCCGGCTCAATATCCAAAATGCGCCGATAGCCGTCGGTGGCTCTGCCGCCAGCTTGCTCGCACACAAACGCAAGCGGATTGGCTTCGTAGAGCAGACGCAGTTTTCCGTTTGGAGCTTTCTTCGTTCTCGGATAAATGAAAATGCCGCCGTAAAGCAAGTTGCGATGAAAGTCAGCAACAAGTGAACCAACATAGCGCGCAGAGTAGGGACGGTTAGTGGCTTTGTCTTCTTGTTGGAGATACTTGATGTATTTCTTGACGCCATCAAAAAAGTAGCGATAGTAGCCTTCGTTCATTGAGTAAATCTTGCCGCGCTTTGGGGTGGTAATGTTTTCGTGTGAAAGCAAAAATTCGCCGATAGTTGGGTCTAAGGTGAATCCATGAACACCTTGTCCGGTGGTATAAACCAGCATCACTGATGAGCCGTAAATCACATAGCCAGCGGCAACTTGCTCTGACCCTTTTTGCAAGCAGTCTTGAAGCGAACCCGGTCCGCTTGATGGGTCGGATATGCGTTTGTAAATTGAAAAAATCGTTCCGACGCCCACATTAGCATCGATATTTGAAGAGCCGTCAAGCGGGTCGAAAAGCAGAACATATTTCCCCGATGTTTTCCCTTCGGGCGGCGTGATAATGCCCTCGCATTCTTCTGAACCCATCACGGCAAACCGCCCGTGATGCCCGATAGCTTGAATGAACTTTTCATTGGCAAAAACGTCCAACTTTTTGACCTCTTCGCCCTGCACGTTCATCGACCCATGCGCGCCGAGAATGTCGACCAATCCTGCCCGAATGACTTCACGGCGAACAAGTTTCGCCGCAAACGTAACATCAGCCAAAAGCTGGGAAAACTCGCCCGTCGCCGAAGGATACTTCTTTTGTTGCTCAATAATGTGCCGCTCGATTGTGATAAGTTCCGTCATTGGTTTCTCCATTGTCAATGTTTGGAATAGAATACTTGATTGAAACGAATTTACTGATTTCATCAACAATAGCAAATGCGAATGAGCACATAGGCGTGAGCGCAGGGGTGAAGGCGTCCAGCAAAAAAAGTGGAGTCCAAGTCGGCTAAGCCGAAGTCGCAGTCAAGCAAGCAAAGCGTGCAGATGAAATCCATGTCGGAACAGCGAAATCCAATAAAATACCCATCGGAAGTTGACTACCCATCGGAAGTTGACCATGCGAAGAGGGCAGATCAAACATATTCAAAAAATAATCGGGGCTAATATCATTTTTAGAAAAAAATAATCGGGCAAAAATTTGTAGTAGAAAAAAAGAGTTTTATATTCGTGCATCTTGCTTTTCGGAAATCATCGTTTTCCGAAAATTCTAACTGACATAAACAAACATAAACGCCAACAGTAAAACAAACGTAAAGGGCACTAAAAATGGTAGGATACAAGCAAATTGCACATCTGCTCCCTGAAATTCTGGAAACTGCCGATAAGGCAGGAAAAATGCGCGAAGAAGTATTACGTGCGCTCATCGACCACGCGCTTTCAAACGTGGCTTCGATAAGCCCCGCGCCCGTAGCGGCAACCGAAACGGCTGAAAAAGAGGTGAAAAAGCCAAAAAAAACAGCACCGAAAGTCAAAGCCGCAAAGGATAATGAGAAAGTAGAGAAAAAGAAAAAGAAAAGAAGAAGTAGCCCCGCAAAATTAGAGCGTAACGCTGGCGAAAGTATCCCAATTAAAGAAATCGGAGAACTGCCGTTTGAAAACGTCGGAGAGTTTATGGCAAAATATCAAGTCTGGCCTGATTTACTGAAAAAATTATACGGCTACACCGAGCAAGGTATCGTAGGAAAATATATGGAGCTCAAAACAAACAAAAAGTCCGAAGCGCAAGTCAATGCTACGTTGCTCAAAACGGTCGCTAATGCGCTGGCAAATGGCTCATTTAGTGCATCAATAGACGAAATTAAGCAAGAGTTCAAAGAGTTCGGCATTCTGGATACCAACATCAAGGTGAATTTGGAACGCCGCCAAAACTATTTCAGCGTCTTTGACCTCAAAGACAGAATTGAACTTAGCGAAGAAGGCAAACAGGCAGTCGCAGAACTCATCAAACGCTACGAATAACTGAACAAAAATCGCGAACAAGCATTTGAAGCGTTCTTGGCAAGTCTTATCTTTGAAGCGTCGGCAACCGTCCGACGCTTTTCATTTTACAAACTGTGTGAGACAAATCTCAAAAGAAGAAAACCCCAAACGCAACAGGATTCATGACAGCATACAAACAATATCGATGGGTCATGCGTGAGCCCGACCAAGAAGCCGTTCAAACTTTAATGCAAAGCATCAATGTGAGCGAACCGATTGCGCGCGCACTGGTCAATCGCGGTATCACTAATTATGACGAGGCAAAAAGATTTTTCCGACCCTCTCTCGAGCATCTCTATTCGCCGTTTCTGATGAACGGAATGAAGGAAGCGGCAGAGCGTCTTTCAAAAGCGATTGACAAGGGAGAAAAAATTTTGATTTACGGCGACTACGACGTCGACGGCACAACAGGAACCTCGCTTTTAATGTTATTTCTCAAAAAACTTGGCGCAGAGGTTGAGTTTTACGTCAATGATAGAAAAACCGAAGGCTACGGAATCGCGCGGACGGGAATTGATTATGCAATTTCTCAAAATGTGAAAGTGATTGTAACGGTCGACTGCGGCATTACAGCGGTTGAGCCGATTCAGTATTGTCGCCAAAACGGAATCGACGTCATCATTTGCGACCACCACGAAGCAAAAGCGGAACGCCCTGAGGCACTCGCCATTCTTGACGCAAAGCAAGATGAGTGCGCCTATCCGTTCAAAGAACTTTCGGGGTGCGGCGTGGCTTTCAAATTGGCGTGCGCATTGTGCGACTTGCGCGCAATAGATAGAGAGATTGCCTACGAATTTTTAGACTTCGTCGCGCTCGCGGTTGCGGCGGATATTGTCCCCGTCGTAGAAGAAAATCGCGCGTTGATGTTTGAGGGTATCAAGCGTCAACAACTTGCAAAGCGTCCAGGTCTGAAAGCACTCGCAAAAGTTTCGGGATTAGATATTGAGAGGCTCTCGTCCTCGTCTATTGTCTTCGCGTTGAGCCCAAGAATTAATGCCGCAGGGCGATTAGACCACGCGCGCGAAGCCATTAAACTCTTGATAGCACAAGACGAAAACGAAGCCATAGAACTGGCAAAAAACTTAAACAAATTAAATGCATGTCGGCGCGAAATTGATGCCGACATTTTCAAAGAAGCCGAAGAAGACGCAAAAAAACTGCTTACGCAATATACTTCTTCGATTGTGCTCTATAAATCCGATTGGCACTTGGGTGTGATTGGAATTGTTGCATCAAGAATTGTAGAGCGATTTTATTTGCCAACAATTATTCTAACTGAATACGACGGGATTCTCAAAGGCTCGGCTCGTAGCGTCGTCGGCTTCAATCTCTTCGACGCGATTTCCCACTGCCAATCGCATTTGATTCAATTTGGCGGGCACGAAATGGCGGCAGGGCTTTCAATGCGCGTTGAGCAGTTAGATGACTTTCGTAGAGCCTTCGACAACTATTGCGCCGAAACATTGGACTTTGAACTGCGCACGCCCGCCATTCAAATTGACGCTGAATTAAACTTGGAACATATTACGCCGCGATTCTACAACGTCTTGAAACAATTTGAACCGTGCGGACCGGGAAACATGCACCCGCTTTTTCTCACTCGAAACGTTACGCCCGCTTATCCGGCGAAATTGCTCAAAGAGCAACATCTCAAGTTTGCCGTGCGCGATAAAGAGGGACGTATTTTTGACGTGATTGGCTTTAGCATGGCGCACTATTTTGAAGCACTCAAAGAATCGGGGCGAAGCGTCAGCCTTGTTTATTCAATTGATGAGAATGAGTGGAACGGAAAAACGACATTTCAACTGCGCTTACGCGATTTGAAAATAGAATAGAAAAACAGCGTCCCAACATAGCGTGCAAATAAAAAAGGGCGAGTGTGGCTCGCCCCGAATGAAATTCGTGAAGTAAAATCGCAAATTGAAAATTTAATTTCCGCCGATGAGCACCGATGCGCCCGCGCCTTTAGTGCCTCCCATAAAAATCACTTTTGAATTGGGTGATTTGACGAGTTCCTGCATGGCTTTGATGCTTTCGTATTGAAGTTGTTTATCGGTCAGAGAGCGGCTAATGATGGTTTGATAGTCCGAAATCCCTTGTGCTTCTACGCGCTTGCGCTCGGCTTCTTGTTGTTCTTTTTGGAGGACGAATTGCATTTTTTGCGCTTCTTGTTCAGCATTGATTTTGGCTTCAATCGCCGCTTTAACGGAGGGCGGCAGAGAGATATTACGAATTAAGAGTTCTTCAAGGATAATGCCTCGCTTTTCAAAGTCGCGCTTAATACTTTCGTAGATTCGCGTCTGGAATTCATCGCGGCGAGCGGAGTAGAGTTCAACGGCGTTGTAATTGGCGGCGTTTTCACGAATACGTGTTCGAGCAGTTGGCACGACAATCACATCGACATATGTGGTGCCTGGACCGAGTTCCTTGCGAACTCTTACGGCTTCTGATGGATTGAGTTTATAGTTCAGCGTCATATCAATCGAGACTGAAAGTCCATCGGCACTAAGCACTTCAATCGCGCCGCCGCCGTCGCCACTTTCTTCGGTGCTCGAAAATGTAATTTTGCGCGTTTTAACATCATACTCATCGACCGTTGCAAAGGGAATAATGAAATTCAAACCTTCGCCTAACACATCACCTTGAATTTTGCCGAGAAAGACTTGCACGCCGACCGTGCCCGGCTGAATGACGCGAAAACATGCCGAAGAAAGACCAATGAGTAAAAGAACAATGCCGCCCACTCTAAAGAGTGTCGCAAATCGTTGCATACCCGGATTGAACGAGCCTGCGGTGAAGCTAATTACAAGGAGAATAACGGCGAGAAGAATAAGCGATGCCATTTACAAATAAGGTTAGGTTGAAAGGTTAAGGTTAGAAAAAAAACTTTTATCCGAATGCATTTACGCCGATTGCTCGGTCGGAAATTTTCCCATCGCTTTAAGCACAACAAAAATCAATCCTGTAAAGAGCGAGCCGCCAAGACCTGCGCCAATGTTGTAAATTGAAGCAACAAGAACCTGTTGAACCGAAAAATCTGCCGAGACACTCAACACCCACTTTGCGCATAGAAACGAAAGTGCCGTCAGCACGCAGAACGCAAAGCCTGTTGCAATGCTCCCAGCAAGCGAAACAAATACCTGCTCTTTCATGCCCGACTTGACTTCGGCTTGACGCTTTGCGCGCTTTTCGCCTTTCGGGTCGTAGAGTTTGTTCACGCCGTAGCCGCCGAGCGCAACAATGATAACCATCACGACATAGAAGAAATACGCTTTCAAGGAATCTGACCAATCCGGCGAGAACGCCATCTCGCCTGCAAGTTTGAGCATGAAGATGGACGTGATGAAGAAAACCGTTCCCCACATCAAGCTCACGTTAATCCAAAGGCTCGGTTTGTTTTCAGCCGCTTGTTGTGCAAGTGATTTTCCCATGGTTGTATTCGTGTTTTCGTTAAAGACAAGAACTGAACTTTTTATCGGGCATAATATACTCAAACGGTGAGAGATTCAGTTTAGTTTTTCGGGCACAACGTCGGGCAAAGCATTAGAAATCGGCTCACTCGAGGCAGAGTCATTAGGCACATCGAGGTAGCGGTCAATGGCAAAATGAGCAAGATAGACAAGCGGTGTGCTCAATATGGCAATGATGGCTTTGTAGATGTAATTCATCGTGCAAACAGCAAGCACCTGCGAAAGCGACCAGCCGGCACCGATGTAAAAGGCGATGAACAAAACGATGAAACTATCGATGAGTTGCGACACGAGCGTTGAGCCTGTGGCGCGAAGCCAAATTTTTTCGCCGCCTGTCTTGGCTTTGAAAAATTCAAAGACCGTTACATCGAGAAACTGACCGACCAAAAACGCAATCAAAGAGCCAACGATAATCCACAGACTTTGCCCGAAAATGGCGGTATAGGCGAGGTTCATGTTCAGTCGCTCTCCGTCTTGCACGCGAAACTGCCAAAAGTCGGCGGGCGAAAGCCGAATCGTGATGTAGATGATGGTGAAAGCGTAAGCAATTAAACCGGCGGCAATGAAAGAAATGATGCGCACACCGCGCCGACCAAAGTATTCGTTGATGATGTCGGTCAAAACGAAAACCAAAGGCCAAGCAATCACGCCTGCCGTGAGATTGAACGAAAGATGCTCAACGCCGAAAAGCGACAAATCCATCGGCGAAAGCCCAAGCGTGGCTTCAAGCGAAAAAACTTTCGTTCCAGCAAATTCGCCCAAGAGCGCGTTCGTGATGAAAAACATGCCAAGAATCAGAAAAAGCCGCGCACGTTTTGCTTCAATCGTTAAAGGTTCGGTCGTCAAAATTTTGAACGGTTAAGGTTAATGGATACTCAATCCGTGTAGATAGATAAAAAACATGTCTTGCAAGCAAAGCCAGTGCGATTCTTCTTGCCAATTTTTCTGAAAAAGCGTTTCACGGCGGCAGAAAGACATAATCGTTCAGGCAATCAATCTCGCTGGTTTCAAAGTAAGACGCTTGCACTTCTGTGCAACGAGTTACGCGCGAGCTTAATTTCAACGCAGTTGCTCCAATTCAACGCAGTTGCTCCAACAACTTGCGCTTGTGAGTGTTAACGATTCCTTAACCTTGCTTTTTGGGTTGCTTTTCTATCTTTGCAACTCGTAACGCAGTTCACCACCTAACAAGCATCACCGATTTTGAAACAGCAGAGATTACACATATCGCTTGTTCTTCTCCTGTGCGTGATGTTTCAGCAGTCTGTATTTGCGCAGCTATTTGATGAGCAAAAGACAACCAATGTCGGCTTGATTCGGCTTGGAATCACCAACTACGGCGTGATTGGGAACGGTTTCCGATTTTTTCCTCAAATTCCATCGTGCGAGTATCCAACAGGTTCACAGATTGAGCACTTGTTCAATGCGGGGCTTTGGGTAGGCGCAATTCAAGGCGGTATTTCCAAAGTAACCACAGGGGCAGTGGTTCAAACGGGAACAAGCACTGGAAATCCGAATACTGCTGGCTATGAATTTACCGATGCCATCTCGCGCGGAATCGTTCAACGTTCATCGCTCATTGAAAGTCCCTTTTTCGATCCCAATGCGATTAGCCATCAAGATTTAATTGCGGAGTTCACGGACTCGATTTTGATTCGTCCGGGCGCGACGGGCGCGATTCCACAGCACAATCCGTTGCGCATTGCAGTTCGGGCGGAGCATTACGCATGGAACTTTGAGTTCGCCAATTTCTTCGTGATTTTGAATTACACGATTGTCAATCGGAGCAATGATTCCCTAGTGCTTCCGCATATCGGCATATTTCAAAACTCGATTGTGCGCAATACGCGTCTGGTTGCGCCGCAAGGGACGGCGTTTTTCAATCGTGCGGCGGGCGGCTACCTCGATTCGCTTGACGCCACTTACAAATTTGACCTTGCTGGCGAGCCGTCGGAAACGCAAAGTTACTACTCGACGAAATTTTTAGGAGCGGAGTATAAAGGTCGGTTGTATCGTCCAAACTTACCGAATCGTCCTGACTTGGACAGTCTGAATTTCAGAGCCAAGTTTCAAGCGTGGGCATTTGCGACTGACCCCTTCGTGCCCGGTCCGCCAAGCGACGATTTTGACCGATTCAATCGGATGCGCACACGGCTTTTTGATAGCCCCGACAGCGCGCAAATTCGTCAAGCCTTGCGCACGCAACCGGGTAACCGTTTGGAACTGCTTTCCGTCGGTCCGTTTCCGACCTTAATGCCGGGCGACACGATTACAATTGCATTTGCCGCCGTCGCCGCCAGAAACGCCTCCACCGTCGCTGATTACATTGATGATAAACCCGAAGCCCGTGCCACGCTGGTCAATAACCTCGACCTTGCCCAACGCACTTTCAACGGCAACGACCGCAACGGCAACGGCATTCTCGAACCCGATGAAGACATCAACGGCGACGGCAAAATTCGCCGATTCCTTCTGCCTTCGCCGCCCAATTCGCCACGCTACCGCGTCGTGCCCGAAGACCGCAAGGTTACGCTCTATTGGGATAAATCCGCCGAAGAATCCATCGACCTGCTTTCAGGCGTGAAAGATTTTGAAGGCTATCGCATCTACCGCACCAACCCCGGCGACGACCGTAGCCGAGAAGGTTTAGCCTTTTCGCTTCGTCTGGTTGCGCAATACGACCAACCCAGCAACAACATCGGCTTCGACAACGGTTTTGCCGCCATCAAACTTCCGTCGCCCATCCGATTCGAAGGCGACACGATTGAGTATGTCTATAAGTATGAATTCAACAATCTGTTGAACGGCTGGCAATACGCTTTCAATGTAACCGCGTTTGATTCGGGCAACACCGCCATCGGCTTGGAAAGTCTGGAATCGGCACGCTCGACGAACTTCACAACTGCTATTCCGGGCAAAACACCAACTGAACGCAAAGAAGACGCCATCGGCATTTATCCAAACCCCTTCTACGTGCGCGCCGCGTGGAGCGGAGCGAATCGACGCGAACAAAAAATCTACTTCACCAACCTGCCGCCCGAATGTGAAATCACCATCTTCACCGTAGCAGGCGACGTGATTGACCGATTTACCCACAACGCAAAAACCTACGCCGGCGGAGACAACCGCTGGAACGACCTTTACGGCAATCAATCCAACCGACGCGCTTTTTCAGGAGGCGAAGTTGCTTGGGATATGTTCAGCAAATCCGACCAAGCCCTCTCAACAGGGCTTTACATCGTCGCCGTCAAAAATCTGCGCAACGGCGACGTAAGAACGGGTCGGTTCGCCGTTGTTAGGTAATCTCTTTTAACCTTAAACTTTCGATAACAATGCGAAAACTCGTAACCCTTGTCTCTCTGCTGATGCTCGTGAGCATGAGCGCGACGGCGCAAACGCTGACGCCGATTACGCAACTCAAGCAAACCAACCCCGATTCGCTTGCAAATTATTACAATGGCACACCACTGGCACCGCCGTTTTCCAGCAGCTACGGCGATACCGTTACCGTCATCGGTCAAGTGATTTGGTCGGCTGACCAATCGTTTGACCAAACTACTGGAGCGACTACAAGCCGTGCGCTGATTTACATTGCCGATACGGCGCGCGTGAACGGCAACAAACTGCCGAACTTCGGCGCGATTCAAGTCTTCGACCAAGTTGGGGCGGCGGGAAATCGCGATTCAAGCCTTTTCAATGTGCCGCGTGGCGAAGTGATTAAACTCACTGCGAGAATTCGTAGCGCGTTTGGTTCGCCCTTGGGCTATCATCACACCGTTGAACTGGATAAAATTAACTTCACCTCGCTCGACCTCGACGATCCGCTTCCCAATCCGATTCCGCTTCCCGATACGCTTGAAATTACCCTCGATTCGCTCTTCAAGCCAGATGGCAATATGGATTTGCTCGCCGAAAAATACGACGGTGCGATTGTGCGCATCACGGGTCCGATGACGGCGGTGGTCTCGAGCCAAGTGATTGGTTCAAACGGTCGTTATCCGGAGTGGTATGTAACGAAGCCGTTGGCGACGTCGCTCACCGGCGTGCTTGCACTTCCGATTGGCGACAACTCCAAATTTTTCAGAGGTACGGCAGGCGGTGCTGGCGGTGTTGCAAATCCCGACCCGATTCCGCCAAACGGCGCAATTATTACGAGCATTACGGGCGTGCTGTCCAAAGTGCGTTCAAACGGCGCGCTGGTAGTTGATACTTGGAACCCGCCGCCATCAAACGCACGCGGTAGAACGTGGCGATTGCACCCCTTCCGCGCAAGCGATATTGTCTTGGCACCATCACTTCCGCCTGTGATTGCCTCAGTGGTTCGCAATTTGGCGGTTGCGCCACCAAATTCGCCGGTAACGGTTACAACGACGGTTTCCATGCTGAATCCAAGCGATAGCGTTGCCTCGGTTCAAGTCTTTTACAACACAACAACCACCTTGCCCGATAGAACCTTCGGCGGACCTTACACAGTGGTCAATGCTGTGCGTAGCACGACCAACGATTCGGTTTGGACGGCGAACATTCCTGGCTTCCCGCTCGGCACGTTCGTCAATTACTTCGTGAAAGCCACTGGAAGCAACGGGCTTTCCGTGCTGGATAGAGACACTGTACAAGCCAAGAATTTTTATCGCGTCGCAAATTCGCTCGGCATTTTCGATGTGCAGTTTTCGCCCTACAACAACCCTGTAACAAGCAACATCGTCTCGCCGCTTCTTGACCAAACCATAACGGTTCGCGGCACGGTAACGGCTGATTCATTGGATAACTTGAACGAACTGCCGACAAATGCACCAATTGCGATTCACATTCAAGACGGGCGCGGCGTGTTCAGCGGCGTGCGCGTGGTGCTCAACAGCTTCACAACGTCCGCAGGGCAAATCGTGCGCAACGACTCGGTTGAAGTAACGGGCATTGTGAGAGAATCTTTCTCCTACACCCAGATTGACGCGCGTCAATCCGCAGGCGGCTCGATTACGAAACTCGGAACAGCCACAACGCCGATTACGCCGCTTTTGCTTACAACCGATACACTTCGCGTCTTGAGCGAACGCTTCGAAGGCATGCTCGTGCAAGTCAATAATGTCGAAGTTACGCGAAGAGGCTTGGCGGGACAAGAATTTGCGATTCGCCAACAAAACTCGACCTCGCCTAACGATTACCTTGTCGATGACCTTTCAGGCTGGGATTTTCGTGGTGGTGGCACAGCAACGCCTGTTAATCCAAACGCCGATACGGTGCGCGTCGGTGACCGGTTTGCAGTCTTACGCGGAATTCACTTCTTCTCGTTCAGTCAATACAAACTCACGCCGCGTCGCACAGGCGACTATGAAGGCTATCTCTTCACCAACGAAAAAGTAAATCCGACGCCGAAGCAGTTTACGCTTGCGCAAAACTATCCGAATCCATTCAACCCCATCACGATGATTCGCTATGAACTGCCAGAGCGCGCCGATGTTACGCTCAAAGTCTATGACGTGCTCGGTCGCCAAGTCGCCACGCTCGTCAATGCAACGCAAGGACAAGGCTCTTATCAAGTGCCGTTCAATGCGTCAAACCTCGCGAGCGGCATTTACTTCTATCGCTTAAAGGCGGGTTCGTTTATGCAAACGAAGAAAATGCTCCTCGTGAAGTAAGGAAGCGAGTGAAGAGTTGAGAGTTGAAGGTTAAAAATTAAGAGCAGTTGGATTTCACATAGAAGTGAGCGACTTACTCTGAACTCTGAACTCTTAACTCTGAACTATCAACGCCATAGTCTTGTGTTCGTGGGAGTCGCTCAAAGGAGGGGCGGCTCTCACTGAACCAAGAAGACGCGTGAGCGGGGTCTGTCCAAGTCCGTCAATTTAATTTTGATAAAGAAGAATGCGCCTGAACATCTACCGCCCAAACCTCATGAGCCGAAGCAAGATGGTAAAAGCATGGGTGCTGATGCTACTCGTGATGACGCTTTCAGCTTGCGAAGAAAATCCGATTAACAAACCGAACACGTTTTCTAATCCTGAAACAGGCGTTGTTACCGACCGCATTTTTGTGGATTTACAAGGCTCGGTAACGCTGAATTGGTCGGGGACGGTTGCAGACGGCTTCGTGGGCGGGTTTATGCTCTCGTTTGACTCGACGCGCTGGGGCACAGATACCTCATCAGCCTTCACTACGCGCCAAGACAGCACATTTCGTTTGACCTTTTTTTCATTAGATACTACCTTCACGCTTTTTGTCGCCGCCGTGCGTTTAGACAACGGCAACGGACGCTACGACACCGCCCTCAGGCGCGGCACAATAAACTTCGGCAGAGAACCTTTTACAGACCTCAACGGCAACGGACGCTACGACGAAGGCGAACCGTTCATTGATATTGGTGGCATTGATGAAACGCCAGCGCGCGTAACCTTCCCCGTCCGCAATTCCCGACCCGAATTAGCGCAACGATTTTTAACCCTTGTTCCCGACACGTCGCTTCCTGTAACGCAATTTGAGTTTAGAGCCAGCGACAGAGACGGAATCAATACGCTTCGCGGAATTCAACTCTGTTTGAACGACTCGACCTTTCCAGCAAACAAGACGGTTGAAATTCCGATTTTCTCACAAGATTTGACGGTGATTTTAGAGAGTGCGACGCCGAAAAGTGCAGGCGTAACCGAAGCGAAAATTTATGTGGGTTCGAGCAACGTGCCGCTACCCACGCGTTTGCCCGACTACCGAATGAACGCACCGAATGTGCTGTATGCGCGTGCCGTAGATGCGCCGGGCGCGACCAGCGATGTCATACGAATCCCGCACGCCGATTCGCTTTGGGTGCCGAAAGTGCTTTCAAGTTCGCCACTCGTCGTCGTTGATGACTTTGCACCTGCCGACAGAGACCCGTTTGACGCGTTCAATTCAACAGGCGCGCCGCTTGCCGCTGAAAGAGTCTTGCCCGAGGTCTTTAATCAAATTCGCGGCGGACGCTATGTCAATCCAACCCGTTACGAAGTCATTACGCTTAAAGTCCCGATTATTTCGCCAAACCCGCTGGACGCGGCGACAAGAGAACGCCTGCGTCGGCAAGCCATTCAAAACAGTTCGCCTGATGTGCTCAAAAAGCTCTTGCTTCTTTATGAAGTGGTGTTTTGGTATACCGATAACAATCCATCGTTTTTAGCGGCGCAACTGGTGTTGCCTGATGTGCTTAATCAAGGCATAGATGTGCTCATGACGATTGGCACATCGAGCGATAGAGACCTCTTGTCGCTGTCGTTTTCACCGGCGGCTTCGGCAACGGTTGTGCCACAAGCGCAATTTCAAACCCCGAATCCGCAATTTGTAACCTTCGTGCGCGACATCGCCGATACAACCTTTCCCACGCTTTCATACAACGGCAACTTCCGTGCAGGCACTTACACGACCAGTGCGCATGCTTTGCAGTTCAGCGTTGAAAATCCAGACGATATTGTGCCGCTTTACAGCCTTCCGCTTTCGTTCCCGATGATTGCGAACAATCAATTAGCCGCAGACTCTCGCTTTGTGATTTCTCGGCGGACATATCGGCAGGTGGGGCAAGAGCGGGGCAGAATCGTCTTTTGCTCCGTTCCGATGTATCGCGTCATCGTTCGCGCCGACGCACCGACGGTTACGGATACCACCGCACTCCGACGGTTTTATGACGCCGTTTTCGAGAAAGAATTTGGACAATAAGATATGGGCACGAGCAAAACTCCAACAAGAAACTTAAACGAATAGAGACAGATTGAAATGAAGCAGATATACGCCCTCTTGATTGCCTTGTCTTGCACCGTCGCCGCTATATGCGCACAAGAGAAAGCTACCATCACGGGAACAGTCGTTGATGAAAAATCGGGAGAAGAGTTGATTGGCGCGACCGTTCGCTTGAAAGGCACTTACTATGGCACAACCGTTAAACCTGATGGAACATACAAGATTCAGAATGTCAATCCGGGCGACTACACGATTGAAATTTCGCTTGTCGGCTACACGCCGATTCAAAAGACGGGCGTAAAAGTGAGAGCGGGGGAGACGGCAGTGCATAACTTCAAGATGAAGGAAGCCTCGGTGCGCTCGGAAGAAGTCGTCGTGATTGGGGAGCGACCGCTTATCGATATCGAGCAAGCCAGCACGTCGAGCGTGATTTCAAGAGATGTGTTGGAAACTTCGGCGGCGCGCGACATCAAGGAAGTCGTTGCCTCGCAAGTGGGCGTTACGCAAACGCCTTTCGGCGTCTTTATTCGTGGCGGCAGAAGTTACGAGACAGGCACTTACATCGATGGCGTCTCTGCAACCGACCCGCTCGCTGGAACAGGCTTCGGCGTCGATTTGAGCGCAAAAGCCTTGGAAGAAGTTGAAATCACGACGGGCGGCGCCGGCGTTGAATATGGCGAAGCCCCTGCTGGCGTTATCGCCCTCAAAACCAAAGAAGGCACAAACGATTGGCACGGCTCATTTTCACACCGACGCGACAACTTCGGCTTTAGCAACTACAAAAACCCCGTCCGCCCCAACAACCTCGAACTGCCCGGCATGGGCTGGAACAGCACCTTTTACGACGTCGCTTTTTCAGGTCCGATTCTTCGCGATAAACTCTTTTTCTTCACGTCGCTCAACGCGCAGTTTTCCGATGAGTTCATGCAAAATCCCGCACGCAAACTGCGGTCAAGCATCGCCAGCGATTTCTTCACGCCCTTCAACGACAACCGCTGGTCAGGCATGTTCAAACTCACTTGGAAGGCGACAAACACCGATAAATTCACATTCCTTTACACCGGGTCGTTGAACATCAATCAAAACACGCAGATGCTTCAAATTACGGGCAACGACATTCAACTTGCGCCCGGCTATCAATACGCCTTTCTGCTTAATCCCGACAACGCGAATACTTATTCGCACTTAACACACTTAACATCAATTCAGTGGAATCATTTGTTTTCCAAAAATGCGTCGGTGCGCTTGCAACTCAATCGGCTCTTCGTCAATCTTCGCGCTGATGCGAATGGACGGGCGTGGCGACCCGATTTCATCGAAGAAGATTTAGACCCGCGAAGCATTATCCGCAACCCTGAATACTTGCTTCTGCCGCCGCTCAGCCAGCCAGATTCCGTTCTGTATGTGATTGCGCCTGATGGTTTCATCAATACAGGCATTGCGCCGCTGTGGCACGACCACTATGTCGAAGACTACACGCTCAACTTGCAAGTCGACTACAAAACCGACGATGAAATTCACAACTTTCTCTTCGGCATTGAAACGAAGTTTTCGGAATATCAATGGATTGACATTCTCCGACCGTGGGTTGGCGCGCCAGTATTGCCCGGTGAGCCCTCGCGCCGATTGGGAAGCGCGTTTGACATTTGGCAAGTCAACCCTGCACAAGGCGCATTGTTCGTGAGCGATAAAATTCGCTATAAAGGTTTGATTGCAACGCTCGGATTGCGCTTGCAGTATTGGTTTCCGGGCAAATTTGCCGACGACGCCGTCAATAATCCCGACGCGCCCGTCATTGATGCCTTTCGCGAAGATTACATTCGGCAAACAGGAAGTTTCTTCGGACGGCGTTATCAACTGCGATTGCTTCCGAAAGTCAACATCTCGTTTCCCGTTTCGGACAATCAAATGCTCTATCTCAACTATGTGCACTCGTCCCGATTGCCGCATCCGCGTTGGGTGTATAGCGGATTGGACACGCGCTTTTTGGATAACTCCGCTAATTCCGTTTTGGGCAATCCTGCGCTTCTGCCGGAAACGACGGTCTCTTACGAAATCGGACTTCGCAACCAACTGACATCAAACGACGTGTTGGTGCTTACGGCGTTTTACAACGACCGATTTGACTTCATCGTCAGCCGCACGATTCGCTTCACTGACCCCAGAACGGGGAGCACCACGCCGCGCTCGACCTTCGTCAATCAAGACTATGCGCGCACACGCGGACTTGAAATTTCCTACATCAAGCGCATTGGCAAACAGATTGAAGCGCGAACATCTTTCGCCTATCAAATTGCCACAGGCAAAAGCAACTCCGCCGAAGAAACGCGCGCGCAAATCATTCAAGGTAACGACCGCAACGACGAAGAGTTTTTCCTTGCGTGGGATAGACCGATTGACATCAAAGGCTCAATTCTCTACCAATACAAAGAACCTGTTGGATTGTTTGGGTTCTCGTGGCTGAACGACTTTAAGATTTTGGTTCAAGCGCAGTATTCGTCAGGGTTGCGCTACACGCCCGCCGTTGTTGAGCGCGATTCGCGCGGCGAGCCGATTTTCTTTCCAAACGGTCGCTTGCGCTACACCGCCGATTTGGAACGCCGATTCAGCGAATTGGGGACGCCTTGGTTTTGGATTGATTTAAGCGTTGAGAAAAACATTTCATTCGGGCTGATGAACGGAAAACTCACGCTTCAAGTCCGAAATCTGCTCAATAACAAAAACGCGACGATTATCAACCCTGTAACAGGGCGCGCATATGAATTTGGCGACCCGTTGCCGGCGAATCGTCAAGACCCGCTGTTTCCGAATGCGTTGGGGTTGGGCGGGGTTTCGCCGCCACCGTTTGACCCGGCGCGATACTTGCCACCAAGACAGATTCTTTTCGGATTCGGCGTTGAGTTCTAATTCGGAAAACATCAAGTGAGCGGGCGAGAGCGTGTAATATCCAACGAGAAATTTCACACAACTTCACTATGACTCGATTTCTACTTTTGCTGTGGCTTATCGGAGTGTCGCTTCAAATGCAGGCGCAATCGCTGTTTCCGAACTTGGGCGGACAGCGCACAGGCATTTCTGGATTGCAGTTTCTCAAAATTCCCATCAGCGCGGAGCAAGCGGCACTTTCAGGCGCAAATGTTACAACGGCGTCCGATGCGTCGGCGATGTTCATCAATCCCGCCACAGCGGTTGAAGTCGAGCGCAACAGTCTTTCGTTTTCGTATTCGCCTTGGTTTGCAGAATTGGCGCACTCGTCGGCAAGTCTCGTCTACAAGCCATCAGCCGATTGGGCTTTCGGAGCCGGCTTCATCGCGCTGAACACGCCGAATATCCCGGTAACAACCGAACTCAATCCTGACGGAACCGGAGAAACTTTTGCTTACGGCGATATTGCGGCATCGCTTTCCGTGGCGCGACGTCTGACGACGCAATTTAGTTTCGGCGTAACGGCAAGTTTTGTTCAACAAACCATCGCGTCGCTTCAATTCAGAACTTACTTAATTGATTTAGGCGTCTGTTACAAAGTGCCATTTGCAGGCATGCGGCTGGCGGCGGTTTTTCAACACTTCGGACCCAGTGCTCGTGCACGAGGCAGAGCGGAGGTCGTCAGTCCATCGCTCGTCGGTTCAGAAATTCGCGATTCATTTGACGACATCGATCCGCCGACCTTTTTCCGATTAGCGGCTTCGATTGACCCGATTTCTACGCCGACGCAAAAGCTCACCGTCTTTGCGCAACTCAATCACCCCAACGACAATGTCGAGACCATTTCCATCGCGCTTGAATATGCGTGGCGACAGTTGCTCTTTCTGCGAGCAGGCTACAACACGGGGCGCGACGAGCAAACCATTCCCGATTTAGGTGCAGGGTTGCGATATAACATCGGCTTTGCCACCCTGCGATTTGATTATGCTTTTGTCAATTTCAAAACGCTGGGCGCAACGCATCGCTTAACGCTCTCGCTCGGCGGATTCAACTTGTAACGTGTCGCTCAACTATGAAGAACTCAATCCGAACTCTTGTGCTCATCAGTCTCCTGACGCCACTCGTTTGGAGTTGTGGCGAAAAGTTAGACCTGACGCAGTTTCCAACGACAGAGGTCAACGACCCTGTGCCCGTGCGCTACATTCCTCTGCCGTGGGCGGCATCGCCAAAAAATACGTTCAACCGACCTACCGACATTATCACAGGCTATGACGGCACCTTTTATTTCATCGAAGAAGGCGAAAGCCGCATTGTTAATATCGATGCGTCGGGAGAAGTCATTAGCGTTTCACGTCCGATTCGCAAGCCGATTGCCTTAGCACAAACGCGCAACATGCAGATTTTGGTAACGGCGGTCGATACGATTCGTATCGGCACCACATTGGTCGAGCAAGCCGTTATTTTGAGGTTGAACTTGGTCGATACCGTCGGCGGGTTTCCAGTCAGAAGAAATTTGAGCGATGTTGTGCCAGAAGTCGTCTATCGCCACCCGACGCCAACCGTTGCACAAGCCAACGCCAATGTGCGCTACACGGGCATTGCGACGTTTTTTGATAACTCGTTTATCGTCTCGCGCACGGGTGCAATTCGCTCCGACAACCCCGCCGTTTCAAGCAACGCGATGTTGCTCTTTCCGCGCGGATTTGATAGATTTAGCCCGAACCCCGCGCTTCGAGAACCGGGCGCGGTGCCGTTGCGCGTCAATGGAAATGGATACGGCTTTGCCGATTCGGTTTCAAGCGTAACCACCTTAGCCGTGCCGCCGCAGTCGCCCGATGTGAACAGCTCGTTTGATTTCCTCTTCACGACCGTTGTGCCAACACAGCCCTTCAAAGTGCATCGAATTCGATTTCTGCAAACGTCAGCGGGCGATGTCTTCTCTCCCGATGAATCGCTCCTGAACCAAAACCCAGCACTTGGCACACGCTTTCTCGGAGAGCCCGACCGTTTCTTGCGCCCCGCCGATATTAGCGTCTTCGGCAACTTTATTTTCATTGTCGATTCCGAACAAAACAAATTTTACCAATTCACCTCACAAGGCGTTGAAGGCGTGCCGCCACCGCCAAACGCCGAAGACCGCCGCAACGTGATTGTTTCATTCAGCGAATTCGGAATCAATCAAGCCAACCCCGACCGATTAGACAATCCAAGAGGCGTCTGCTACTTGCGACCGTTCCTTTACATTTCCGATACCAACAATGGGCGCATTCTGCGAATGATTTTAACCAGCGATTTGGAGTGAGAAGGGAAGTGGGACGATTATCGCCCAAGAAGTTGCATCACATTTAAGTCGCCGTTCAAAATCGCAACACCGACGGCTTTCGGTCCTGCATAAATGCCAACGGCTGGACAAAGGGTTGAAACGACCGACCCCAGTCCGCTCGAGGCGAGTTCTAATCGAAAAGCCGTCAACGGTGAAAGTTGCTCCATCTCGCTGATGGTTCCTCCAAACACAATTCCGACCTTGTCGAAGGACTGTGCCGATTGCAAGCGCGTCATAGCAAGATTTTGCAGTTCTTTCAGGGCGGCGTCAAAGCCTTTGAGTTTCTCTTGCTTGGCAACGTCGTTTTTATTGAAGACGAGAATCATTTTTTGGTCTAACGCCGACGCGACGCTCGTTTCAAGCATGGAGACTTTGGTGATGTCTTTGCCGTTGCGTAGGTAAGAGAGGTCGGAAGGAACGAGGTAGAAAAAGGTTTTATCGGCGAGCGACTCCAACTCGTTGGTGAATTTGGTAAAATTGATTTCATCGTAAAGCAGTTCGGCGGCGCGAAGCACAAGCAATCCTAAACCGATAGACGTGCTTTTAGAATTGAGCACGCGAATTTGAAACTGGGTCGAAATGTTTTTTTGAGCGCGGATTTTCCGATAAGTTTCAGCACCTTGAATTGCGGCAGCACGGGCATTTTTAATCGTGTTGCTAAACTGCGCCGATTGGTGAATCGAAACAACCCCATCATAATTCGACGCAAGCTTTTTATAGACTTGAATGAAATCATCGACACTCGGCTCCTCAATTTTGATGGAGTGCCGACCTTTGAGCGTCTCATTGTAAAATGCTTCTCGGTCAAGGTCAATGTGATTGTCGTAGTGAACCGTGTTATCAATCACAACCTTAAACGGCACTTCGCGGATATTGTATTCGTAAAGAAGGTCTTGGGGTAAATCACAAGAAGAATCCGTTACAATCGCAATTTTCATTCAAAAAATGTGTTTTGAATTGGCACTGAAATTTACTCAAAAGACTGAAATATATTCAGCGTCTTAAACTTCATTACTTCAAAAGTTCAGATGATGGAAATTTGCAACGTGGTGCTCGATAGGTTAGTGGAAATCGCACCCGAGCATGTTGAAAAACCATACAACTACGCCTACGCCTACACCATCTCAATTCATAATACGTCCATCTACACTATTCAAATTCACTCTCGCAAGTGGGTGATTAAAGACGGCGATATGAAAGACCGAATCGTTGAAGGGGCGGGCGTTGTCGGTGCATTCCCAATTCTCAAACCGGGCGAAAAATTCACCTACCGCAGCTACATGGTCATGCGCTCCCGCTACGGCAGTGCATATGGAACTTACTATGGCACATTCACTTACGAATCCGAGCCCGAAGGCTACTTTGATGAAAACAATATCTTTCGCATTTACGGAGAGCCGTTTGAAGTTCCAATTCCCGAATTTCAAATGATTCACCAAGAGTAAAGAGCGATGAAATGCAAAGGCGAGCCTCATACTCGCCTTTCTAATAAATCGTGAGCAAATAAATAACCTTTACCCACTACCTTCACCCTATTACTTCACCAGCATCATTTTTTTCGTCTCTACAAAGTTTTGAACTGTTGCGCCATTTGTTGCCGTTGCTTGCAGGCGATAGAAATACACGCCGCTTGAAAGACGACTGGCGTTGAAATTGACGCTGTATGCGCCAGCGGCTTGGCGCGAGCTAACAAGCGTTGCGACCTTTCTGCCAAGCACATCAAAGATTTCTAACTTTACATCGCTCATCGTGCCGAGTTGGTAAGCAATCGTGGTGCTGGGATTGAACGGGTTCGGGTAGTTCTGTTGAAGCGCGAAGGACTTCGGTTGCGTGTTGGCTTGGTTTGCCACAGAAAGACGGCGGAAGTCAAAGCGTGTCCAAACCGGATAGTGGTCAGAAGTAGTTGAAAGGTAACTGCCGACATACGACGGATTTTCAACGCGCTCGGTGCTATCCATGTGCACGCCGTAAAGTTCGTTGGAAATCATGATGTGGTCAATCATTTCGCCCGATGTTTGTGATTGCAATCGGCGCAGGCTGAGCGATTTGGTAACGACTTTGTAGCGGAGCGAGTCGTTCACAAAGTTCGCGTAGGGCGAAGGAAGATTGTTGACGGTGGAAACATCAACGTCGTCGTTATAGTCGCCAAGAATGATGAGGTTTTGTGTCGGGCGATTGGCATCTGACCACGCTTTGAGCTGCTGTGAATCGGCGACGCGACGGTTATAATCATCAAGAGGATTATCCTGCGTGGCTTTGCCGTGAATGTTGACGGCATGAATGCGCTTCGTAATGCCGCCAATCGTTGCGTCAAAAACGAACTCGTAAGGCCAGCGACCGTTTGCCCAATCGCCGGTCGTGAAGGTAAAACTTGCCGAGACGCTGTCAATCGTCGAGGTTTTGTAGATGTAAGCCGTGCGCTGTGTTTGAGTAATCGGCGCAACAAAGCCTTTCCAGCCTGCGCCGAGCGTATCGAGCAAGCCTCTGAAATAGGCGTTATCTGAAATTTCTTGAAGGGCGTAAAGGTCGGCGTCAATCGTGCGAATCACGCGTGCGGCGTTGCGAAGTTGCAAGTCGCGGTCTTGCGGACCGTTGGTCGGGCTACCGAACCACTCGATGTTCCAAGTAACCGCTTCAAATGTCGAGTCGCGCGGAATGTTTTCGTAAGGAATCACGAAAGTGGAAACGCCGGGAATATCTTGCACGAAGCGCGGTAAAATTTGGCGCGTGCCTCTGAATTCGCTGACAACGCCGGTAACCGTAACTGGATTGACGGGTGCAGTCGCACCGATGAGCGTGGTTACGTCGTTGTCGATGCGCAACTGAATTTCGCCCGTCGCATCAGTGAATCGGTAATTGGTGTTGCCTTGAAATACAAAGGGAACTGCGGTGCTGGACAGCTGACGAATCGTCGCCGCTTCAACAATCACCAATGTGCCTTCGAGGGCTTCATTGATTTGCGAGTTTGTAACGACTCGCGGCTGAACGGGAATTTGTCCGCCCGAAATAATTTGAAACATCGGCGTGATGTTATTGACTTCGGAAATTTGAAACAAGCCTGTTCCGGGTTGACCTTGCGTCGGTTGAAACTCCGTCGTTGCGCCCGTAATGACGACCGAGTCGCCGAGTTGCGCTTGGGAATGAAGCGCGGGAATAAACGCCGCCATGCCGCCCGTTGCATCTTGGAAATATGCTGGACCGCCAAATTCATTCGCGACGGTAATCCGTCCAGCAACTGTAACGACAGAACCAAGAGGCAGAGCGCGTGCCGCCGCAATCGAAATCAAATTTCCCGCGCCTTGTGCGCGCCCTTGAACCGTCGCAAAATAAGGGTTATTGAGCGAATCGTTGGTCTCAATGAGCAACGCTTCTGAAAACAACCCCGTGTCGCTCGGCGAAAAGACAAGTTGCATGGTTAATTGCTCGCTTTGCAGAAGCGTATCGGGAAGCGACGGCAAATTCAGAAGTTGAAAAGTGCTACCTAAGGTAGGCACAAGAAGGGAGAGAGAAGCAACAATCAAGGGATCTTGTCCGATGTTTCTCACAACAACATCGCGCGTTAGAGACGTATTCACCGTAACCGTCGGAAAAGAATACAAACTGTCGTTTGGAATCACTGTGCCGCCGATGGAAACTTGAAGCGTTGGGTTGGGATTTGCGGAACGAAGCGAGTTGATGAACGCCGTGTTGTTGGGATTATTGCCTTGTCCGAAAGTCAAGTTTTGCAAGTTGCCTGAAGCATCTGTGCCGTTGAAGTCGGCAAGCGACTGGGTCGAGTTGTTCGCCGCAACGAAGCGCATTGCGCCCGAACCTTGTGCGGCAATCAATTTCGGTGGTGCGGTTGCGTTGAACTGCGCGCCCGCCGTGCCGCCTGCAAGCGCGTGAATGCTTCCCGTAACGCCTGCGACGCCGCTTCCCGCCGCCTTTATCATCACCATTTCGGTTGTGGCAATGTCAAAGACACCGCCGCCATTGGTGAAGTAGGTTGAATTCATTAAACCGACATCAAGCACAAAATCGGAAGGGTCGGTATCTGCCGCCGAGTTGTTGTTGCGCAACACAATCAGCGTTCCCGACGGCACACTGCTCCAAAGTGCGTTATTCGTGAAGATGAACTTCCCGCCGCCGTCGTTTGCCATGCTTCCCGTGAAATCCTTGACAATCATGCCGCGCATATCGAGGTTGTTCTGAATGACGAGCAACTCGACCACATCGCCAGCAACGCCTGCGCCACCTGTGCCTTCATTGTAGTATTTGTTCACAACCACGCTTTGAGCGAAAAGAGTGAGGGAAAGTGGCAGAAAGACCAGCAGCGAAAAGAGTTTCTTCATCGTGTTTTCTGTTAAGAATCAGGTTGGAAAAATAACTTTGAACCGCAATATATGCGTTAAAAAAGAGCGAGTGAAGTTAAGTTTTTGTAACCCGTCTCATCGCTATCACCTGTGTTCTAAATCCGCGAAAGTCATTGAGGCTCAATTCTGAAAATCGCCGCTACAAGTTCTGTCGGGTTGAGCCGAATGTAGTTCCATGCTTTGTTCCAGACGAACTCTGTGTTCGTAATCAGTTCGCGCACACGATACGAGTCGCCCTCCGGAATGCCTAAGCGTTCGAGCGGCACGCGAACCCAGCCTTCTTGCGCGTGCAACGGATGATGATTGACGACGCTCAAAACATGGTTGCGCCCGTTTGATTTCAAATAAGCAATCAAATACTCGCTTTCAATGTTCGGCGCAACTTCTACTTGTGTAAAGACAAGGTTGTTCGTTTGTTGAAGCGCGGGATTGGCTTTGCGAATTTGATTGATGCGCTTGATGAACGGACGAATGTTGAACTGCGACAAATCCCACGCCTTGATTTCATACTTCTCCGAATCGAGATATTCCTCTTTGCCTTTCACGAGCGGCGTGTTCAAGCAAAGGCTGAAGGCGGGTTCGTAAATGCCGATGTTCGACGAAAGCGTGGCGGCAAGCGCGTAGCGAAGCATAAAAGCAGAGGGTGGCGCATACTGCAAAAATTCTTCCGATAAAATGTCGGGCGTGTTAGGCCAAAAGTTCGGACGGAAAAAGTCCTTGACTTCGGTGGTGGTCAGTTCGGTCAGATACGCTTGCAGGTCGCGCTTGTTATTGCGCCAAGTGAAGTAGGTGTAAGAGTGCGTGAAACCAAGTTTCGCCAAGCGATACATCACCTTTGGGCGCGTGAAGGCTTCGGCGAGAAAGATGGTTTCGGGATAATCGCGTTTGAGTTCCGAAATGCACCACTCCCAAAATGCAAACGGTTTTGTGTGCGGATTATCGACGCGGAAAATGCGCACGCCTTGCTCAAGCCAAAACTCAAAAACGGATTTGAGTTCGAGCCATAAATGTTTCCAGTCTTCGGTTTCAAAATTAAACGGCAACACATCTTCGTATTTCTTCGGCGGGTTTTCGGCATACTGCACGGTGCCATCGGGTCGCCACTTGAACCACTCTGGGTGTTTTTTGACGTAAGGGTGGTCGGGCGAACATTGGAAGGCGATATCGAGCGCAATGTCAATGCCATAAGATTTTGCCGTTTTAACGAAATGGCGAAAGTCGTTGAGCGTGCCGAGTTCGGGGTGAATGGCTTTGTGTCCGCCTTCCTTTGCGCCGATTGCCCATGGGCTTCCGACGTCGCCGTCTTGCGCGGTGGTGCTGTTATTTTTGCCTTTGCGTTTGGTCAGACCAATCGGGTGAATCGGGGGCAGATACAGAACATCGAATCCCATGTCGGCAAAGTCGGGCAAGAGCCGCTCGCAGTCTTTGAACGTGCCGTGTTGGTAGGGCGTCGTGCTCCATGAGCGCGGGAAAATTTCAATCCAAGTTGAAAAGCCGGCTTTCGGAGGGTCAATCGTTGCGCGGTAAGTTCGGCTCTCGGTCGTAATGGAAAGGTCAGGGTATTTGAGCGCAAAGTGCGTCAGCGTTTCGGAAAGTGCTTCGGGAATAGATTCTGGCTTTCCCGCATTTTTTTTGAGCGACGCCTGCGCTGCCTTGATTTTCTTGGCATCTTCAAGAGAGGCGCGTTTTGCAATCGCTCCTAAAATCTCTGCACCAACGAGCACTTCGGTTTTCAAATCTTCCGCTGTTTGCCCTGATTCAACGCGCTTTTTGAATCCATTTTGCCACGAAAGAAAATGGTCGACGCGGGCGGCGACGGCGTATTCCATTTCTCCAACAAGAGATGTAACAAACTCGCCTTGCCAACGGTCGTTGCCTAAAAATTTCATGGGCAGTTCGTTCCAAATCTTTTCGCCTTTGTTGCGATAACGAAGCGTAACGACAAGCGAGTCGTGCCCGTCGGCGAAAACATCGGCGGTAACCGTGATGGGTTCGCCGACAACGCGCTTGATGGGATAAAGTCCGCCGTCAATTTCGGGCATGACTTTGTCAATCACGGCGCGCGCCGTTCCGTTTGCAACGCGCTCAATCGTGGCAGGTTTTGACGATGCTTTAGCGCTGGGTTTGGTCGTTGAAGTGGTCGTGCGTTTTTTGGTTGGCATAATTCAAAAAGAATGGTGTTAAAAAGTATAGGTAAAGCCGTTGCGAAGGTCGAGGTCGAATCGTGCAACATTTAGAACAGGTTCGTTATCGTAGCGGTAAATGAGCACTACTGTCGCCGCAAGTTTATCCGTAATGCTAATAGTGAGCAAACCATCGAGCAAGAGGCGATAATCCGAAAGGCGTTTAACATCGACTTGATAGTAGCCGGTGAGTTGCAACGAGGTTCGCGGCACGATTCGCCACAGAAGTGCGACATAGTTCGTCGAGCGCAAGAGGTTGGTTTCGGGATTGAGTTCGGTAAAGCGTTCCTTTTCCCACATTGCGCCGACGCCGAGCGTGAGTTTGAACGCCATCACGGTATCGTTTGGTTGCAAGTAACGCAAATTCAATCGTAAGCCGGAGCCGAACAAGACGCGGTCTTTGAGCAAGATAAACTCGTTGAACTCGCGCTGAACGAAAAATTCGGGTTGAAGGAGCGTATCCTGTTGCCATATCGCGCGATAATGCACAAACCCGCGAAAGAGAAAAATTGCATCGTTCGCCGTTCCGCGCTCCAAGTTTCCAACCAGAAAGGTGTAAAATGCTTTGGCGCGATAATCCGAGCGTGCGTCGAGCTGCCAGCGAAAAAAGGTCGAGTTGCCTGAATTGAATCCGAAGTTGACGCCGAGCCGTGTGCCGAAACCCAACACCGTGCCGCGCATCAAGGCTTCGGTATTGACTTGCGAAAGAGCACCAAGCGAAATCGTGGAGAGGAGGAACAAAATGACGAGCGACTTCATGCGTTTTTTGAAGTAAAGGCGAAGTGAATTGAAGAGGTGCAATTTAGGCAAAAACGTTCAATCGTTCTTTCTCATTTGAAAAATGGAACAAAGTAATGAATAATGAGGAGTGAAGAATGAGTAACGGAGCAGTTATCGCGCTTCGTTACTCATTTTTTATTGATTCCCGTTTCGCCCATCACCCAACTGTTCCCTCTCCTTTTAAGGAGAGGGTTAGGGTGAGGTCATGGAACGCGGATAAGACGGACACTCACAGATAATCCCTTCGCCAATCCACAATCCGCAATCCGACATCTGAAAATCCGTTCAATCCGCGTTCTCTTAAACGGACGGAACGGGTAATTCGGATTCAACGCTTAACTCTTGTTGCCAATTCGCAATCTGCGTTTTCTATCCGTCATTGAGGTGAAGAAGAGAAACGAAACATTCGTAACTTTGCTTTGAAATAAGAAACGCAACAAATACAATGAAGCGAAAATTTTTATCCACAATCGGAATCATCGTCGGGCTTATCGGTCTTAATTTGATGCTATCGGCGCAATACGAGCAAAAAGAAGCCTTTGCGTCGGCGTTGAAGAAGTTGAGAGCGGAATCGCGTGCAGTATCAGCGCCAGAAGAGCCGATGGTTACGATGAACACAACCCGCTCGGAAACACCGATTCGCATCACATTCAACGACTTGCGCGAGTATCGATTCAGCCGAAAAGCCAACAATCCGATTCCTGAAAAACTCAAAGCCTTACAAGGCAAGACTGTTAATATCGCTGGCTACATGATTCCAATGTCGGAAGCCTTAGATGTAACCGAATTCATGCTTGTGCAAATGCCGTTCTTTGGGTGTTGTTACTCCGTTCCGCCCGAACCGAATGAAACCGTGATGGTCAAAATGCAGAAGGGCAAGTCAACGCCATATGTTTATTCGCCAATTCGTGTAACAGGCGTGTTCAAAATCCAAGAAACAAAAATCGACGGTTTTGTCGTCAGCGTCTATGAAATTGAGGCTTCACAAGTCAAGGAAACAGACCCGAAGGATAAAGACGTCATTCAGCATCAATCAGGAACGCCAACGCCGGGCGGATTTTGATGAACGATATGCTCTGCCATAGATTGATTCGACGGTTGATAGTTGTGGTAGGGGTTTTGGGAGCATATCCCTCATTTGCGCAAGAGATTCCGATACTTGATGAACCCTCTGCCGATACGCTCAAAGCCCATAAACTTCTGCCGTCGGGATTGCCCGATGAACTGAACTGCCAATGCCCGAGACATCTTGCCGCACGTGAAAGTTCGAAATGGCGAATAGGCTTCACGCCCGCCGGCGTCGCCATGCTCGATAGCCTGCCGCTGAATGCTGAAATCATCAAGCAACTTCGCCTTGCCGACGTCGCCTCGCCCGATTCGCTTGAAAACACAGGCTACAAGCGGTTTTACGCCATGATGCAACTCAAATCTATGGCACTGGATTGCGGCGCAAACGCGCTTGCAGAGTTTGCACAAACCATTGAGGGCGACTCCCTCATTTTTACGGCGACGGCAATTCGTATCGAGAAAAAATGAAACAAGTCCTAACAAAATCGAGCGAGGAGACGCGTGAAATTGCCCGTCAATTTGCTTGCTCCTTGAAACGCGGCGATTGCGTGGCACTTATCGGCGCACTCGGCTCAGGCAAAACCGAATTTACGCGCGGCATTACGGACGTCTTTAATTGCACCGAACAACTCACCAGCCCGACCTTTACCATTCTCAATCTTTACGAGGGCACGCGAAGCGGCGAGCGTTTCAGCATTCATCATTTTGATTGGTATCGACTCAATTCGCCCGAAGAACTCTACAACATCGGCTTCGAAGAGTATCTCTACGGCAATGGCATCTCAATTATCGAATGGGCAGATAAATTTCCAGACCTTGTGCCCAAAACTGCAAAGCGAATTGAACTGTATCGTGCAGCCGAAGAAGAGCGGCTTATTACCTTCAATCAAGCCTTTCCGCTACGATGAACCTGCTTGCGATAGACTGCACAGAAGCACCGCTGACAGTTGCATCATCAAATCAAGAGCGCGTCGTAGTTAAATCCTGTGAGCGGTGGCAAAAAAGCGGCGAGCAAATTGTCGCGCTCATTGATGAAGCCCTGCAAACTTTGAACATCAAGCCCAGCGACCTCGATGCCGTTGCCCTTTCGTCAGGACCCGGCTCTTTTACCGCGTTGCGGATTGGCATTGCGACGGCAAAAGGACTGTGCTTCGCGCACGACCTTCCACTCGTCATGATTCCGACTTTTGAAGCCCTCGCCCGCGCAACCTTCCCGAAAACCCAAGCGCAGACGCTCTTTACGGTCGCCTATTCCAAAGCCGATGAGTTTTATGTGGGCATAGCGTCGCGCAGTGCCGCGATGGAATATGATTACCTCACACTCTCGCAACTCAACGCCAGATGTCAAGCGATGGGAGCAGTCGCCGTCGTCGGGCGCAATCTCTCACGTTGGGCGTCGCTCATCGAAGCGTCAGAAGTGATTGACGCGGCGTTCTTTACGGCGGAATCTCTCATAGCGATTGCCAAAGAAAAACGCGTGCGCGGAGAAATCGCCGACCTTGCAAGTGCGTCGCCGCTTTATCTCAAAAATTTTGAAGTGAAGAAAAAATCCTGACGGAGGCTTATCGCACCTTGTCTAAAAACGCTTGGGGCGGACGTGTAGGCTTACCATGTTGATTGACAAAAGCGTGAATGGTATAGCCAGAAAAAAGTTTCTGTCGTGAAGACTTTTCAAAGGCAGTGTAAGCAATCGTTACGCGGACGTTCTCGAGTTTTTCAATGTGCGTATGAATTTCGATTTCGTCGTCGTAGCGTGCAGGAGCAAAATAATCCAAATGAGCAGAGATAACAGGAAGCCTAATGCCGAGTGCTTCGAGTTCTTTGTAAGTAAAGCCGCATGCGCGTAAGAGCTCGTTGCGAGCAGCTTCGATAAATTCAAAGTAACGTGCATAATACACGACGCTCATTTGGTCGGTGTATGCGTAAATGACGCGAATGGTGTGGATAAACGTGCGTGGAAGCATGTCAGCGCGTCAAGTAGGTAAGCATTTCTTTAACGATGCGGTCGGCATCTTCGGCTTTGACTTTCGTGCTACCGACGGCTTTGTGCCCGCCGCCGCCGTATTTTTTCATCAATTCGCCGATGTTGATGTTCGCCGTTTTGTTGAAGATGTTGTAACCGACGCCGATAGAGACATAGCCCGGACGCTCGCGGTCGTTGGTAATGCGCATTGAGAGATTTGTGGCAGCTTGAAAAGCATAAACATAGTAGCGATTCCCATTCGGCAGGTCGCCAAAGGTGCGCAGGTCGGTGATGAGCACGTTTTTCTCGACGCGCGAATAGTCTTGAACGGCTTGTCGGAAGAGAAAATCTTGTTCTTTGAACTTGGCGATTTTGTCTTTGACCATCGGGTCGCTCATGATTTCAGGCAAGGTTTTATCCTTGAGCAGATTAATGAGATGTTGCCAGTAGGGTTCATCTTCGTGGAACTTGCCATCAATCGTCATGGAAAGCAGTAAGTAGCCGTCGGGTTCGAGCACTTCGTTGTAGGTCAGTTGCGCGGCATCGATTTTATCGGTTTCTCGCAGGAGTTCATCATATTTTGTAAGGTGCGGGAAATTGGGGAGGTAATAGTCATAGACGACGCGCGCGGCAGAGGGAGCAACTTTAAATGCGCCCTTGAACTCTTTCGGTTTGACGTTGGCGATATGGTGGTCGAACCACATGCCGCACCGTTTGTCGTATGGAAGATTGGTGATAATATCGTTAGAGAAAACTTCTACCTCGCCGTCTTGAACAAACTTGGGTTCAGCGAATCGGATTTTATCTATGTCTTCGGTGTTTTTCAGAATCACCGCGCAGACAATACCATCAAGGTCAGCGCGGGTCAAAACATTCCATTTCATTCGGCTTATGCTTCTCGGTTGTGTGGTTACTTACTGATATTCGTAATTGAGGACTTGGATTTCGCTCACCGAGCGGTCAAGCTCTTCGTTGATAATCATATCTTGGAAGACGCGCATGAGGTTCGGGTCCCACTTGTGTTCTTGGGTTTCTTTGCTCATAATTTCTAAGGCTTGTTTGACGTCGAGGGCACGCTTGTATGGGCGCACGGTCATGAGCGCGTCATAAAAATCGACGATGGCAATCACGCGCGCAGTGATGGGAATATCAGTGCCTGAAAGTTTATCGGGATAGCCGGTGCCGTCCCAACGCTCTTGATGTCCGCGAATGATGGGCAGAACGGGTGCGAGCGATTTGAGCGGTTTGCAGATATTTTCGCCAGCTTCGGGGTGAATTTTCATGATGTCGTATTCTTCGGGAGTTAATCTGCCCGGCTTCAACAGAATTCCATCTGGAACGGCGATTTTGCCGATGTCATGAATCACGCCACCCTTACGCACAGCATCAATTTCAAATTCGGAAAGTCCGATTTTACGAGCGAGTTTCGTGCCGTAATCGGAAAGACGATGGCAGTGCCCGTTGGTGTAGGGGTCTCTGCCTTCAATCGCCAAAGCGAGCGAGAAGATGACAGTTTCAGCGTTCTCGAGTTGGTCAATGTAACTCTTAGTTTTAAGGAGCGCGCGAACTTTGGTAATCAGTTCAATGCGATTAAATGGTTTGCCGAGAAAATCATCGACGCCGATTTCTAAAGCGCGCACTTTGTTTTCAAAATCAAACAGACCAGTGAGCATAATGACGGGCAGAAGTCGTGTGTCAGCGGATTCTTTCAACTTCGCCACCATGTCGTTGCCGTTCATTTTCGGCATGAGCATATCGGTGATGATGAGGTCGGGCTTTTGTTTCTGCACTTCGTCAAGTGCGTCTAAGCCGTTATAGGCGACGCGAACCGCATATCCTTCGCTTCGCAAGGTCTCTTCAAGCAACTTCAAGATGATTTCTTGGTCGTCGACGATGAGAATATCCGCCAAAGGTTTTGTGTCAGTCTTGTTCATACTTCAATAGTAGATTTCGTTCTCGAGGTTCAAAATCAAACTGGCTTAATGTTTGTATGTTAAGAGCGATAAACGACACTTAACTTCATCGTTTAGGAATTTAGCGAGTTATGCGGTTGCATGACTTTTTTCTTCCTTTTTGTCGTCTTTGTTACTGCTGTGTCCTGGGAAGAACGACGCATGCGGGTCAATAACGGTTTTGGCGTGATTGACAGCAATCGCCGCTTCGCCGAAGCCTGTAGCAATGAGTTTTAATTTAGCGGCATGAGCGGCAATGTCGCCAGCAGCATAAACACCTTTGATGTTGGTTTCCATGGCGTGATTCACTTTAATCCCGTTGCCTTCAATCTCCAAACCCCAATCTTTAATAGGACCGAGATTGGTTAGAAAGCCAAGGTTGCAAAGCACCGCATCGACTTCAATCGTTTCTTCTTCTTTGGTTTTGTTGTTGAAAATAGTGGCACTTTTGACGACGCCGTTCTCGCCATGAATCGATTTGAGTTCCCAAAAAGTTCGAATGGGAATACCCATCGCACGAACTTTCTTGACGCTATCTTCGTGAGCGACGAACTTATCGCGGCGGTGTATCAAGAGCATTTGGGACTTATCGCCGAGTGCCATCGCCCAGTCCATTGCCGAGTCGCCGCCGCCGACAACGAGCAATTTCTTGCCATAAAAAATCGTCGGGTCTTTGACGAAGTAGTAAAGTCCTTTGCCTTCCCAAGCCTCAATGCCTTCGCGCTCGAGTTTGCGCGGCGTGAATGCGCCGACGCCTGCGGCAATCAACACTGTTTTGGAATACATCACGCGCCCGTCGGCAGAGGTGAGTTTGAGCAAATCGCCTTCACGTTCAAGCTTCTCGATTTTAGTATCAGTAAGAATTTCAGGATTGTATTGCTTGCATTGCTCGTAGAGGCTTTTGACCAAATCTTCAGCAAGCACGGCGGGGTAGCCAGCAACATCGTAAATGTTCTTTTTGGGATAGAGTGCAGTAAGCTGACCGCCAATTTCGGAAAGACTATCAACAACACGCACCTGCATGGAGCGAAGCCCTGCGTAAAAAGCGGCGTAGAGACCTGTCGGACCTGCGCCGATAATGGTAATATCAGACGTGCCTGCAATCACTGACATAAACTTCCTCGGTTCTCGTTTGTTGCTTGAAATAAGTTTTGAAAATAAAAGTTTTTGAATAAACACGAAAATTTGGCGAGCATATGCAATGGTGGCTAAACGGTCATGTGTTGAATCTGACCAGCCAATACTTACTTGCTCAACCGTTTAAGGTGAATGGCGTAGCCGCCGCCCGGTGCTAATAGAATGTTCAAGGTTGATTGAAAGGTAACGAGTTCTTTTTTGATTTGATACGCTTTCGGATTGCTTTCCCAGTGTGCGTCGGGCGCGTCGCTGTAAATCGTGGCTTCGTATTGCAGGTTCGGGTTTAGGAAATCAAGCCTGATGCTGGAAGTGCGTGCGTTCTCGTCCGTAATGCCGCCAATGAACCACTCGTCCTTGCCTTTGGCTTTGCGGGCAATCGTGAGATAGTCGCCAATTTCGGCTTCAAGAATGTGGGTCTCGTCCCAATCGAGTGCGACATCTTTAATGAATTGAAAGGCATCTAAATACCGCTCATAATTTTCGGGCAAATCTGCCGCCATTTGAAGCGGGCTGTAAAGCGTAACATAGAGCGCGAGTTGTTTAGCAAGCGTGGTATGGATTTGTTCAGTTTTGTTTTTGTCGTAGAACGATAATTTGATTTCAAAAATGCCGGGCGTGTAATCCATGCCGCCGCCCAAGAGACGCGTGAAAGGCAGAATGGTTTCGTGTTCGGGCGGATTGCCTTTGCTCCACGCGTTGAACTCGTTGCCGCGTGCCGCTTCAGAGGCAATCCAATTCGGATAAGTTCGCCCTAATCCCGTCGGACGAACAGGCTCGTGCGCATTGACCATAATTTGATACTCGGCGGCTTTTTCGGCGACGCGCGCATAGTGATTAACCATCCACTGCCCGTCGTGATGCTCGCCGCGAGGCAAGATATTTCCAACATAGCCCGTCTTGACGGCGGGATAATCATACTTTTTCATCAAGCGAAACGCTTCGTCCATGCGCCGCTCGTAGTTTGAAACCGACGCGCTGGTTTCATGGTGCATAATCATTTTCACACCTTTGGACTTTGCGTAGCGCGCAACTTCCTCGATGTCGAAGTCGGGATACGGCGTTACGAAATCAAAGACCTCTTCTTTCATCTTGCCGAACCAATCTTCCCAACCGATGTTCCAGCCCTCGACCAAAACGCCGTCGAAGCCATGCTTTGCGGCGAAGTCGATATATGCTTTGGTGCGTTTTGTGGTTGCGCCGTGCCGACCATTGGGGCGCAATGATTTCCAATCCGTTTCTTTAAGTTTGACATTATCGACATCAGCGTAATTCCACGACGATTTTCCGACATGCATTTCCCACCAAATTCCGACATACTTCATCGGTTTAATCCAACTGACATCTTTAAGTTTTGACGGTTCATTGAGATTAAGCGTGATGCGCGACTTCAAAATCCCGGCGGCGTTCTCGCTCACGATAATCGTGCGCCAAGGCGTTTTGCATGGCGTTTGCAAGTAAGCCTTGTTGCCGAAAGCATCAGGAACAAGGTGTGCCGAAAGCGAAAAAGTGGATTGATTGATGATGAGATTGAGCGCAGGATAATCAATCAGCGCGGCTTCGAAGAGATTGATGTAAAGTCCGTCTGCCGTTTTGAGCATCAGGGGCGTTTGCACGGCGTTGGGCGCAATGAGCGAGCGCGTGCTGATTTCGCTCGCGTTCTTGCCTTCAAATGCGTCAACTTCGCTAAGGCGCGTGGTGTGATAAGCATATTCATTCGAATCGTAATCGCCCGGAATCCAAAACGCAGTGTGGTCGCCTGTAAGCTTGAACTCGGTCAGCTCGTCAATCACTGTGAAGTATTTGAGTTCATCTTGTTTGGGAAATTCGTACCGAAAGCCAAGCCCGTCGTTGAAGAGTCGGAAGCACAAAAGCATGGCGCGATGTTTTTCACTCGGTTGCTCGAGCCGCAATAAGAGTTCGTTGCAATGATTGCGGATTGATTTTTCTTCACCGAGAACGGGCGACCACGTCTCGTCAATCGTGCGCGTTTTGGCGTCAGCAATGCGGAAACCACGCTCAAAGTGCGGCGCGTCTTTGAGCTTGATTCCCAATGCACTTGGCTTGATGACGACTTTGTCTCCGAAAGAAAGTTCATAGCGCGGCTCGCCTTGTTCGGTGAGCATAAAGCGAAGCGTGAGTTTGCCATTGGGCGATTTGAGCGTTTGCATGCGTTGTTGTGCGACGGCGGGAAGAAGCGAGAGCGAAAAGAAAAACAGGGCGAGAACCAAATCGAAAAATCTCATTGCCGAAAAGATGATTTTTGGATAGCGATTGAATTAAAAAGCAAAGTGAAAATACGGCGGCTTTGTTTGAAAAGCAGTGCCAAGCCGATAAATTGAAAATAAAATACTTATGCTCACCTACCTGTATTGCGTTGCAGAACCGCACTTAAAAGCCTTGCCTGAAAACGTTAGCGAAGTGAGGCTGGAAGAGTTATCAGCAATCGTTTCCGAAGTTTCAGAAGAAGAATTCAGCGAAGAAAATTTGAAGAAAAATCTCTCGCGATTGGAGTGGGTTGAATCGGTCGTGCGCCGTCACGAAAGCGTGATGGAAGCCATGCGCGAACAAACGACGATTGTGCCCTTCCGATTCCCGACAATTTTCCGCTCTCAAAGTTCCTTACAAGAGTTCTTACAAGCGCATAAAGATGCGTTAAAAAACTTGTTGGAAAATTTGAAAGGCAAAGAAGAGTGGGGCGCGAAAGTCTACATCGGCGCGGAACAATTAAACGCATTTCTTTCAGAAAGCAAAGAGATACAAGAAATTGACGAGGCGTTAAAAACGGCATCAGCGGGCAAAGCCTATCTGCTCAAAAAAAAGCGCGAGTCGCTGATGAGTCAAGGCGCAAGTGTGTCGCTACAAGCAGCGTTGGAGTCGCTTTATGAACGCTTGTGCAAGCACGCCGTTCAAGCCAAACGCAATCCTGTTTTGCCTAAATCGGTTACGGAGCGCGAAGACGAAATGATTTTGAACGCGGCGTTTTTAATTGAAGTCTCGTCGCGCGAAAAGTTTCTCGATGCGTTAGAATCCGCGCGAAAAGATTTTCCATTCTTCACAATTGAACGCTCCGGCGCGTGGGCGGCGTATAACTTTTGCAACCTCAAACAAGAAAACTAACCATGCAGAGTCAATTCTATGACCGCGAAGAAGTGCTTCGCCGATACATCGCGCTCAAAGAGAAAACAAAAGAAATTGAATCCGAAATCAACTCGCTCAAAGGCGAAGTCTTCTCAATCGTCAACGACCTGATGGAGCAAACAGGGAAAAAGGAAGTTGCTTTTGAAGACTCGGTTTTCACGATTGGCTATCGGAAAAGTTATGAGTATCCGCTTCACATTAAAAAGATGGAAAAAGAACTGAAAGCGGCAAAAAAGGAGGCGGAAGTTTCGGGCGAAGCCATATTGGTAGCCGATACGGGTTATGTAACCTTGAAGAAAAAAGATAGCAATCCCGACGCGACTTAAAACTTTTTGGTTGAAAGGAAGTTTTTCCTAATTTAGTTAGGCAAAAGTAACTTTGCCGATACAAAAAACTTAATGCGTTCAGCGATTTATGTCGTGGCATCTTGATAAAATCGACCTCAAACTGCTGGAACTTTTGAGCGAGCGCGGAAGAATGCGCCGCAATGAACTTGCCGAAGCCGTTGGGCTCTCGATTCCCTCCGTCAGCGAGCGATTGGAGAAACTGCAAAATCGCGGCATCATCAAAGGCTACACGGTGTTGATTGATGAAAAGAAAATCGGCTACGACATTAAAGCCTTCATTCGCGTTACGATGGAGTCGTCAAGATACTATGCTTCGTTTGTCGCCCACGTTCAAAAAGAAGATGAAATTTTAGAATGTTATTCCATCACAGGCGACGGCTCGCACATTCTCAAAGTGCTCGTGGCAAATACCGCCGCGCTCGAAGCCCTGCTCGCAAAAATTCAATCGTGGCAAGGAGTTACGGGCACATCGACGAGCATCGTTTTGAGCGAACACAAAAAAACGAATCGCATAAACTCCGTCAAGGCGTTGAAAATTACGGAGAACGGCAAAGAGCATCACTAATCCTTAACAATTCAGTGATGATGTAAAGCCTATTTTATCAATTGCGCGACATTCTGTTCAGTGCTTAACCAATCAACCTTAACTTAATCAACATCGTTAATTAAACTCTAAAATGGCAAACAACACGCTTTCCGAAAACGCCGCAATGTTCGGCAAACACACGTTCAGCAACGCCGTCATGAAAGAGCGGCTCCCCAAAAATATCTATGAATCGTTGATGAAAACATTAAAAGAAGGACACGATTTAGATGAGAGTTTGGCAGAACCTATTGCGCAAGCGATGAAAGAATGGGCGATAGAAAACGGTGCAACGCATTACTGCCACTGGTTTCAACCGATGACGGGTGCGACCGCCGAAAAGCATGATGCGTTCATTGCCTTTGATAAAGAAGGAAATTTGATTGAAAAGTTTTCAGGCTCTCAACTCAGTCAAGGCGAGCCTGACGCTTCGAGCTTCCCGTCGGGCGGAATGCGCTCCACCTTTGAAGCGCGTGGCTACACGGCTTGGGACCCAAGCACACCGGCGTTTCTAATGAAAGGCGCGGAAGGCACAACGCTTTGTATTCCATCGGTCTTTATTTCGTATCACGGCGAAGCATTGGACGAAAAGACGCCGCTTTTGCGCTCGGCGCGCGCACTTTCAAAATCAGCCGTCGCGATGTTGCATCTTCTCGGCAATACCAAAGCCACCCGCGTAACTACTTATCTCGGCGCAGAGCAAGAATACTTCTTGATTGACCGCACTCTTTACGAACAACGCCCAGACCTTATCATGACGGGCAGAACGCTTTTAGGCGCACTTCCGCCACGCAATCAACAGCTCGAAGACCACTACTTCGGCTCGATTCCTGATAGAGTAATGGAGTTTATGCAAGAGTTAGAACAAGAGCTTTACTTGCTTGGCGTGCCAGCAAAAACGCGCCACAATGAAGTTGCACCGCATCAATTCGAAATTGCGCCGATTCACGAAGAAACGCCGCTCGCCGCCGACCACAACTTGCTCGTAATGGAAATGCTTCGTCGCGTCGCCGAGCGCAAAGGGCTCGCACTGCTCATTCATGAAAAACCGTTTGCTGGCATTAACGGAAACGGAAAGCACAACAACTGGTCAATGGGCGCAGATGTCGGCGGAAACTTGCTCGACCCCGGAGAAACGCCTGAATCAAATTTGAGTTTTCTCGTCTTTCTGGTGGCGACGCTCAAAGCCGTTCACAAGCGTGCCGCCGTGCTTCGTGCCGCGATTGCCAACCCAGGCAACGACCATCGGCTCGGTGCAAACGAAGCCCCACCTGCCATTATTTCCGTTTTCTTGGGCGAGCAGCTCAGTGCCGTCCTCGATGCGATTGAAACCGGCGACATGAAAAAAGTAACCGAAAAGCAGTTCATTGATTTGGACATTTCGCACATTCCAACGCTCAATAAAGACAACACCGACCGCAATCGCACCTCGCCCTTCGCTTTCACAGGCAATAAGTTCGAGTTCCGCGCCGTGCCTTCGTCTATGCCGATTGCCATTCCCAACATGGTGCTCAACACCATCATGGCAGAAGCCATTGACGAAATGCGCGAAGCCATTGAAGCCGAAATGAAATCGGGCGAAGACCTTCAAGCCGCCGTCTTCGCCGTGCTTCGCAAAGAAATCAAATCCACAAAGCCTATTCGCTTCGAAGGCGATGGTTACAGCGAAGCCTGGCACAAAGAAGCCAAAAAGCGCGGACTGCCGAACAATAAAAATCTCGCCGAAGCCATGAAAATCTGGAAGGATAAATCCGTGCGCGAAACCTTCGTCAAATACGGCGTACTGACCGAAGAAGAAATTGATTCCCGACTCAATGTCCGCTTAGAGCGTTACGTCAAAGCCATTGACATCGAAGCCAAAACGCTGGCAATGATGATTCGCACAATGATTATTCCCGCCGCTTTGCGCTATCAGAACGAAATCGCAGAGTCCTATTCCAAACTGCTTCAAGCCTCGAAAGGCATTAAACTCTCCGCGTCCGCAAAAGCCAAGCAAGCCAAGCAACTTGAAACGTTTGCAAACGGAATCGGGGAACTGATTGCTAAAACCGAATCGCTTGAAAAGACCATCGATGGATTGCATCACGCAAAGGGCGGCGTTGAAGGACACGCGAAGTATTGTGCGGAAACACTTATACCCGCAATGACTGCTGTGCGCGAAGTCGCTGACGAGCTCGAAGGGCACTTGGATAAATCGCTCTATCCAATGCCAAACTACCTTGAACTGCTCTTCATGCACTAATCAAATTCCCCCAAGAGCACAACGAACAAACAGAACGCCGATGATAAATGTCGTCGGCGTTTTGCGTGCATTACGAGGTTACAAAAATTGGCGATGCAAGTCGTTCAACTGTGCTTCGGTCAAGCGATAAGGAAGCCAATCACGTTGGTGGGTCGCGCCAAGCCGCTCGTAAAAATCAATCGCCAACCGATTCCAATTCAAAACTTGCCACTCCATTCGTTCGCACCCACGTTCAACTGCGAGCGCAATCAAAAATTTGAACAGTCCAAATCCTACTTTTCGTTTGCGTGCGGAAGGCAAGACGAATAAATCTTCCAGATACAAGGTCGGCTTTGCTAAAAAACTTGAATAGGTCTCAAAAATAATCGCGTAGCCGACGGGCGCGCTGTCGAGAAACGCAAGATAGGCTTCAAATTTCGGATGCGTTGAAAAAGCATCGCGTTTTAAGCGGGCTTTGGCGTCAAGGTCGGGCGGCGCAAGGTGTTCGTAATCGGCAAGCGCAACGATGAGCGAGAAGAAGGCTTCGAAATCTTCTTCCGAAAGTTTCTTGATGTGTAACGACATGTTGCTTGGAATTGAAAATGCAAAAACGACGAGAACCCGTAAAGGCTCGCGCCGTTTTTGCAAGGTGAAGATAACCAGCCGCTCCTTTTTGCGAAGGAAAAATATCCGATGAAGAGCGACGCGTTAGACTTTGATGCGATAGCCGACGCCCTTAATGGTTTCAAGATTTTCTTGCCCGAACTCCCCCAAACGCTGACGAATTTTGCAGATGTGAACATCAACCGTGCGGTCGGTTACATACACGCTTTCTCCCCAAATGCGTCGAAGCAAAATTTCACGTGAAAAGACCTTGCCTTTGTTAGAAACAAGAAGCCACAGAAGTTCAAACTCTTTGCGCGGCAGGAAAACTTCTTTGCCTTTCAGCAAAACCGTGTGCATTTGGCGATTGACAACAAGGTCGCCAAGTTTGATTTCTGATGCATTTTCTTCGGCAAGGTCGGGTGCAGACGCACCGCTACGTTTTAACACATTGCGAAGGCGAGCGGAAAGTACGCGATTGCTCACGGATTTGTGAATGTAATCATCGGCACCGACTTCCAATCCCGTTGCTTCATCGGAATCTTCGCGTTTGCGCGTGAGCATAATGATGGGAAGATGTTTGAATTCTGGCAGGTTGCGAAGTTCGCGACAGAGGTCGAGCCCTACGGATTGTCCGCGCATAAAATCGACGATGACGGCGGTTGGTTTCGTGCTGACTTTGGACATGACTTCTGACGCATTTTGCGCCCAAACAACGCTGTATCCTTCTTTCTCGAGCGTCGCGCGGAGCCAATTGACATACTGGAAATCGTCATCGCCAATGAGAATCGTTTTTGCTTTAGCATTCTGCATATAGAGTAAGTTTTGGTTGTAGTGGTGTTACAATTTTGAATAATGTTTTCGTGCAACCAAAGAACAAAAATTCATAAGGCGAATAGCGTTGGCAGGAAGAGCACAAGCAATTTGCATACCTACGCACCATACGCAAAAGGTTTAATCGTTTCAGCCTATCAAAACGAATCAAATAACACGCCTGGTTACAATCGAGAAATGTTTTAGGTGTTGGTCAATGCGAAACTGCTTTTTAATACATTCGTCCTTTCGCGGCTCTGCTGACTGGAGAGCCAATGCGCTATTTTGCTGAATGGAAAATAGACGCATTTCAGATTAATGCCGATTCTACTTTGGCGAAGCGCGTAGCTTTGCGCTTGACGAACGCAAAGATAGCGTGTGGAGAGCGATATTTCCAAACTGTTAAGTGATTTTTTGCGCGACCGAGTCAACTTTTTTAGCGAATTGGCGATTTTGAGCGAATTTCGCCTAAAACGAGACTCGAAACTCGGCGCGTATACCGTCGGGAATCGGCGAGAAGGTGCGATGTTCTGGAAGAAAATAGAGCGAGGTTTCAAGTTCGTCCTCATCTTTGGAAAAGCCGTTGGCGTCGTTGAAGGCATTGATGCCGCGCACAGCGTTAATCATGCTCAAAACGCGATTGATACCCATAATGGCAACGAAGTAGTAGATGGATTGATAGGCTTTGTCGCTTTGAATTCTTAAATCACGGAACTGTTGGCGGCTTGCTTCGCTGTTCCACTGCCAGAAGTGGGTTTGCGGGTTATAGAGCCGTCCGAAATCGCGGTTGCGCAGGCGGTCGGCGTTGAACTCTTCGATGCTACTGAACGAGGAAATGTCGCGCCAAAACTGCTCGTCTTTATCGCCTAAAACGCCGGCGTTGGTGCGCGCCAATACTTTGTAATCCGATTCAAAGCTCAAGCCGCGAACATACTGCGTGCCAATGCCTAAGAGCATGGCGAGTTCCGCGCCCAAAAAGTATCGCCCCGATTCAAAATTGCCTGCATAGATTTCACCCAGTCCCGGAAGCAAAAACGAAAGTGCCGCGCCAGTAAAGGCGGACTTGGGTTGAACGGAAGAGGCTTGATTCAAAGACCGATTCACCATCTCTGAACGTGATTGAGAAAACAGTGAAACGCTCGAGAAAAGCAAAAGCGAAAGCAAAAGAGATGAATAAACGAGGCGCATTGCCATTCGGGTTGAATTAAAAACGAAGGTAGTGCTATTAAAGTGGTCGTGTTATGTTCTTGTGTTTGTCGTGGTGAACGACGCGACGCTACGACCTCACCCTGTCCCGACT
>FWPU01000210.1_pt1 | contig 68230 bp, 72 predicted proteins | sample 2228361 | NCBI WGS metagenome assembly FWPU01 (sample SAMEA103939777, study PRJEB20133) | metagenome
GTGCGTGTCTACCAGTTTCACCACTTCGGCAGTCGAGGGGCAAAAGTAATAAGCTTTTTGGAATTTGTACAGACTTAGCCCGCACGGTGCCGGTATTTTAGTACCCGCACGTTTTCCAACGTAATAAGTCCTTCCTGCACGTGTTCATCCAGAAAAGGCAGCAGTTTATTGATGTTCTCTTCGGTATCTACAATTTCAATAATCACAGGCAAATCTTCCGACAGGCGAAGGAGTTTAGCCGTATGGATACGGCTTTCCGCACCATAGCCCATAATGCCCCGCACCACAGTAGCCCCGGCCAGGTTTAACTCGCGGGCCTTTTTTACAATGGCTTCATACAGTGGCCCTGCGGGGGTACGGTCAGTCTCCCCTATAAAGATGCGAAGTAAAATGCCGTTTTCAGGAAGCTTCATGTGCCGAATTTTATTTGAATAAACTTGCTATAAACCGCGCTGTAAGCAATCCGGCAAAAGCCAGCAACAGTCCACCGGCATTGTTTGCCATCACGTTAATGAGTCCGGCTTTCCAATCGCCATCCCGCAGCAGGTTTACTGATTCCAAACCAAATGTCGAAAAGGTAGTAAACCCGCCCAGCAAGCCTATAAAAACAAATACGCGCAGGTTAGATGTCATGCCTCCCTCTTCGAACAATCCCCAAAGCAAGCCGGCCAGAAAACACCCGGCCAGGTTAACCACAAGCGTGCCCATGGGAAAAAGTAACCCGGTTTTAGACTGAACCCAACCGGACAGCAGGTAGCGTGCAAGCGAGCCGAGGGCTCCGCCTGCCATAACCAACAGAACTTTTGTCAGAACCGGCAAGACGGTGTAAGCTAACAGGTAACACAACCATTCTGAACCTTCTGCGCGAAGGTGAGCCGGGGATGAGATTTGAACTCACGACCTGCTGATTACGAATCAGCTGCTCTACCCCTGAGCTACCCCGGCATAAATTTACCGGCAAGTGTAAGGAAAAAACCTAAATTGTGCCTGCCATGATTTCAAAAAAGTGCAAATATGCCCTTCATGCCCTGGTGTATATGGCCCGCAAGGCGGAAGAAAAGCACCTGATTCGCGAAGTTTCGCATGCGTGCCGCATACCCAAAAAATTTCTGGAAGCAATTATGCTGGAGTTAAAGCACGCCGGCATATTGGGAAGCCGTGCAGGCAAGGGCGGTGGGTATTACTTAAGGCGAAAACCCCGAGAAATTAATTTGGCCGAAATCATTAGGTTATTTGACGGAGCCATTGCTGCAGTGCCATGTGCTACTTACAAATACTATGAACCCTGCAAGGAGTGCGATGACGAAAGTGTTTGCAGCATTAGGCACGCCTTTCTGGAAGTGCGCAATGCAACGGTGGAACGACTTAAGCGCGATACCCTTGAAAAACTGGTGAGGAGAGAAAAGCTGTTAAAGGAACAACTGGGTAAACAACACAATAAAAAAATTAAGTGAAGCAGGGCACCATGCAGGCAGCAGCATTTATCTAATTGATAATGTAATTCCAGCCATATTTATCCGGTGCATTACCGGTGCGTATGTCGTGCAGCTGCCTGCGCAAGCGTTCCTGAACTGAGTGGGCATGGGGCTCAGGCAGATGATAATCCTTACCCCCGATGCCGATGGCTGCAATGGTGGCCACCACCGCTGCGGTACCAACACCAAAGGCTTCTGTTATTATCCCTCTGTTAAAAGCGTCTTTAAGCTCTTTAACCGATATTTTCCTTTCTTCTACCGTTATTCCCTGGTCGCGGGCCAGCGTGAGCAGCGTATTCCGGGTAACGCCATCCAGTATAGCCGATGTGAGTACAGGGGTTACCAGCTTATCGTTGATTACAAACATTACATTCATAGCGCCCGATTCATCAATATATTCATGCCCGCAGGCATCCGTCCAGAGTACCTGGTCGTATCCTTCCTTTCGCGCCAGCCCGGTTGGATAAAACGCACCTCCGTAATTACCCGCACACTTGGCAAAACCAGTGCCTCCTTCGGCTGCCCGTACATACTTTTCTTCTACCTTTACTTTAATGGGTTTGTTGAAATAAGGACCCACCGGACCTGTTAAAATGACAAACAGGTATTCATCCGATACCTTAAGGCCAAGCCGTTGCTCGGTAGCAAACACCACCGGCCGTATGTACAGGGCGCTGCCCTCCTGTGCGGGCACCCAGTGTTTGTCGGTTTCAACTATTGCCTGCAAACAGGTCAGGAAAAATTCAACATCCAGCTGAGGCATCGCCATGCGTTGCAGCGAACGGTTAAACCTTTCGGCATGCATGCTGGGTCGGAAAATATTAACCCGGCCGTCAGCCATCCGAAAGGCTTTCATTCCTTCAAAAACAGCTTGCCCGTAATGCAGGGCCAACATGGCAGGTGTAAACGAAACAGGGCCATAGGGAACAATTTCCGGCTGTTGCCAGGCTCCTGCCTTCCAGGCGCATAGCAACATGTGGTCGGAAATGTACTTTCCAAATTCCAGCCGGTTAAAGTCAGTTTCGCTAAGGCGCGATTTACCCGTTCGGGTTACAGGAATAGATGATGCAATCATGCTGGTGCCTTTTTGGTGAAGGTAGGAATTCCCGGTTAATCCAAACAACTTAGAAATATTTATTTCTGGAGCACCGCTCCCTGTTTCTTGCGGCTTTTTAACCGTTGTGTTATGGCTGCGCGGTTAACCAGAAAAATACCCAGCAGCACAATTGCCACCGCAATGCCGATTTTGAAATTCAGTTTTTCATCCAGCACCACCCACCCCAGTACAACAGCCACCACCGGGTTAATGTAGGCATATAACGATACCACGGCCAGCGGCAGCGTTTTAAGCGCATAGAGATAACTGGCATACGCAATAACCGACCCGAAAAATATAAGGTAACCCAGGGCATACAACACGGTATTTGTAATTTCTGCCGGAAGGGGGCCATCCAGCCACAGGCTAAAGGGCAGACACAGCACACCACCTGTTAGCATTTGCAGGCCCGCATTCACAAGCGGGTTGGTAGCACTTTCGCGTGATTTAAGCCATACACTGCCGGCCGCCCAGCTTAACACAGCCAGCAGGGTACACCCAATACCCAGGCGGTATTCTTTGTTTACCAGTTCGTCAAGATGCTCTGAAAACATGAGTAGCATGCCGCCCAGGCCGATAACTGTACCCGTAACCACCATGGCTGAAGGTCTGATTCCGTAAGCGGCCAGGTTAACCAGTATTACAGCTACCGGCATTGCAGCGCACAACACGGCAGCTACCCCACTGGGTATGTACACTTCGCTCCAGGCCACTAAGCCGTTACCCAGGGTAATCATTAAAAAACCTGCCACGGTTTGGCGCCCCAAAAGGGCAGCCGATAGTTGCACGCGGGTTTTGAAAAGAAACAGCACGGCAAATACCAGCATTCCGGCGGTTGCCTGCCGAATGGCTACCAGCAGAAAGGGAGGAAATTCTTTTACACCGATGCGAAGCGCCAGGTAGGTAGTACCCCAAATTACACTTACAACGGCAAGCGCCAGGTAAGAAAGCAAACGAGGGGATTGTTGATTCACCGCGCGAATAACGTAAAATTATAGTGAAGTTCAGACAGTAAGGGCTTTCCGTACCGACGCAGGCAGGCTTACTACCTTGCGGCTACGGTAATCAAAGCACACAATAGCGGTTTTACCGATAGCCACCTCTTTGCCGGAACTGCGATTGGTAATGCGATATACCAGGTTGAATGATGCACGCGCAATTTCGGTTACGGCTATTTCAACCACCAGTACATCGCCAAGAAAGGCTTCTGATTTGTACACGATGGCTGCATCGGCAACAATCTGACCCACGGAACCATCCAACTGCAGCTCACTGGCAAAACCCAGGTGGCGATAGTACAACACGCGGGCTTCCTGCATAAGGGTAAGCATGGCATCGTTGCCTACATGGCCGCCGTAGTTCAGGTCAGATACCCGTACCGGCAACTCACATCTATAGGCAAACTTTTCCGGAATAGGTATGGAAAGGCGCGTCATCGGCAATAAAAGTTTAAAGTCCGGCCTCCTGCAGCAGCTCGCGGGCATGGGTAAGGGCTGCCGGTGTGGGCTGTTCACCCCCAATCATGCGGGCAATAAACTCCACCCGTTGGGCGCCGGTTAATGCCTGCACATTACTTACGGTACGCGAGCGATACGTTTCCTTATAAACCATAAAGTGGACATCGGCACGGGCAGCTATCTGGGGCAGGTGGGTTATGGTAATGAGCTGGTGCCTGCGTGCCATTTGTTGCATGAGCCTGCCCAGCTTATAGGCGGTTTCGCCCGAAACACCGGTGTCGATTTCGTCCAGGATAAGGGTGGGCATCTCAGTTTTTTCGGCCATTACATATTTAATGGCAAACATGAGGCGCGAAAACTCGCCCCCGCTGGCTACCTGGCTCAACGGTCGAAGAGGCATGCCCTTATTGGCAGTGAATAAAAACTCTACGCGGTCTATACCAGATGGCCCCGGGGTTATTTGCTGATGGTCCACTGCCAAACGGGCTTCGGGCATGCCCAGTTCGGCAAGCAGTTGCACCAGCTGCCGGCATAGGGGCTCAAACACCTTTTTTCGTGCCTGGCTAAGTTGTATGGCCAAATGGTTCAGCTCATCGCTGGCCCTTTTAAATCGTTGCCGGGCTTCGGCAAGGGCCTCATCCAGGTTGGCCGCAGCCGAAACTTTTTGCTTCATGCCTTCTGCTATGGAAAGAAGCTCTTCTACCGTTTTAACACGATGTTTTTGCTGCAGCCGGTAAATAAGGTCGAGGCGAGCATTTATGGTCTCAGCGCGTTGGGGGTCGAATTCTACCCGGCTGTCCAGACGTTCGAGTTCGGCCACCACATCATCCAGTTCGGCCTGTATGCCGGTAAGTCTTTGTAGCAGGTTTTCGCATTCGCCCGAATAGGCAGTAATACCCTGCAGCAACTGCCGGACCTGACGCAGGGTGTTAAGCGAACTGAAATCGGAAGCGCTGAGCAGGTCGAGCACATTATGCAGCCTGGACTTTATTTCTTCGGCATGCTCCATGATTTTTAGTTCAGCCTCGTATTGTTCCTGCTCGCCCGGCTGCAGGTTGGCCCGCACAAGCTCATCCAGCTGAAAGTTGATATAATCTGATTCATTGCGCAGTGCCTGTGCCGAAGCTTCTGTTTGCTGAAGCTGAAGATGTGCGACTTCAAAATTTTTCCAGGCCTCGCCATAACGATTCAGCAGGTCGGCCTGCCCGGCATAGGCATCAACCAGGCGCAGCTGGAATTTCATGTTTCCCAGCTCCAGGGTTTCATGCTGGGAGTGGACGTCCATGAGGCGGCTGCCCAGCCGTTTAAGCAGGTCGAGTGTTACGGGGGTGTCGTTGACAAACGACCGCGACTTGCCCGAGGCGCTTATTTCTCTGCGAATGAGCGTCTCATCGGAATAATCCAGACCTTCTTCCTCAAAAAAAGATTTCAGCCCGTAAGGCCTGATGTTGAACGCTCCTTCTATGATGCATTTTTCATTTTCATCCCACAGCACCCTGGTATCGGCCCGGTTGCCGGTAAGCAAACCTATGGCACCCAGCATTATGGATTTGCCGGCACCCGTTTCGCCTGTAATGGCGTTTAAGTGAGGCGAAGGGTTAAGCTCCAGCTCGCGGATAAGCGCGTAGTTTTTTATGAGCAGGTGGGTAAGCATGGAGCGGGCAAATTAATAATTTGCTTCCAGACCTCAGGTTACTTACGCCGGGTATCAGTTCCGGATAATTTTTTCGTAACCCGCCTGGTTTGAGGGGTCCATGGATACTATCAGGTCGTAGGCTTCGCGCCTTACAGGAAGCTGGCCATCAGAAAAAACATTGGCCAGCTCGCGCGTTTTCGCATCGAAAAATGATATAACTATAATAGCATTGGGGTTGATGTCGCGGGCCTTCTTAATGCTTTTCAGGCAATCCAGTATTATTCTCCGGCTGTTTTCGGGGTCTTGTTCAAAGGTGTCCATGCCCAGGCGGTGGTACCGGTACATGGCCCTGCGGATTTCGGTAAACTGGGGGTTGATATAGTTTTCTACCAGCCAGTACCGGTTGCGGTTGCTGCCTGTGGGCTGCCAGCCGTTGCGGTTAGAAGCCTGGGCATTGTTTACCACCTGAAGAGCACGCTGAAACTGGGCATTGCCGCCCAGTTCGCTAAAGGTATCGTTGTCAATACCAATAATCATGTAGGCATAAAAGGCCAGCAATGAAGTAAGGTTACTGGTATAGGTATTGTCGTTGTACTCCAGCGGTTGCGACTCTACGTATTCAAAGTCCCATTCGCGGTCGGCAAAATTAAAAATTAAGCTGGTGTAAGTGGTGTTGTACACAGGTCGTGCCGCCTGAACCTGCACGGAAGCATTGAATACACCAATGGACGGCATATCGTTAATGTTAATCAGCAGGCTGCAGTTTATGCGTTCATGAGGGGCGTACGTGTCGGTGGTCCATTTGCGCGAATTTAGAAACTGCTGGAAGGCATTTTTCATATCGCGGAACACAGCCTGATCGGTGGTACGCACCCGCGGACCAACGTTTATGGTTACCACGCAGTTCAGTTCCTGTGCCAGAAGCACCATTGGTGTAAGCAGGCTTATTATAACGATGAGGTTACGCATGCAGGCGGTTAATAATGGCCTTAACAATATCGTGGGCCACTTCTTTCTTGGGTTTTAGCTCAAACTCCTGCTCCTGTAACGAACGATCGATAATGGTTATTTTGTTGGTGTCGTGGCCAAAGGCTGCGCCTTCCTCGCGCGGATTGTTCAGCACAATGAGATCGAAATTTTTTTCTTCCAGCTTTTTGCGCGCATTTTCTTTTGCATTATCAGTTTCGAGCGCAAATCCTACAACAAGCTGTCCATTTTTCTTGTGTTGGCCCAGGGTATGGGCAATATCGTGCGTTTTAACCAACTCCAGCACCAGGCTGTCATTTTCCTTCTTTATCTTTTTATCTGCCGCGGTTTTGGGTTTATAGTCGGCCACGGCAGCGGCCAGCACGGCAATGTGGGTATTGGCAAAAACAGCGGTTGCAGCCTGGTGCATGTCTGCGGCAGAAGTTACCCGTATCAGGCGAATGCCGGGGTTATGTACCTGCAGATGGGTAGGCCCGGTAATGAGGGTTACTTCGGCACCGGCTTCGGCCAGGGCTTCGGCCACGGCAAATCCCATTTTGCCCGAGCTGTGGTTACCTATAAAGCGTACCGGGTCAATGGCTTCGTAGGTAGGGCCGGCCGTAACCAGTGCCTTTTTGCCTTTTAGCACAGCAGATGTGGCAAAAAAGCGCTCGGCCCATTGCACCATTTCTTCCGGTTCGGCCATGCGGCCCGTTCCGATGAGACCGCTGGCCAGCTCACCATAGGCCGGCTCAATAATATGGATTCCAATAAACTGCAGTTTTTCAAGGTTTTGACGGGTGGCCGGATGCTGCAGCATATCCAGGTCCATGGCCGGAGCAACCGCCACCGGGCAGCGGGCCGAGAGGTACACAGCCAGCAACAGATTATCGCAAATTCCATTGGCCATTTTGGCCAGCGTGTTGGCACTGGCTGGTGCGACAAGCAGCAGGTTAGCCCAAAGGCCCAATTCCACATGGTTGTTCCAGGTGCCGCTTTTATCTTTTACAAAATCACACAGCACCGGGTTACGCGAAAGGGTAGACAGGGTAAGCGGTGTGATGAAATCAAGGGCAGCGGGCGTCATCACCACTTTTACCTCAGCCCCCGCCTTCACCAAAAGGCGCGTAAGCACAGCCGATTTATATGCAGCTATGCTGCCGGTTATGCCCAGAACAATCCGTTTACCCGACAGCATAATTTAGTTGGTGGTTATTGGGCTTCGGGAGTTTCGTTTTCATCGCGCATGCGGAACCTGAGCTTGCCTTCCAGAAATTCTTCCGTGGCAATGGTAGTAGGCTTGGGCATGCGCTCGTAAAATTTGGATATTTCTATTTGCTCGCGGTTTTCGAAAATCTCTTCCAGGTTATCGACCGTAGTGGCAAACTCAGCCAGCTTGGCGTTGAGTTCTTCCTTGAGGTTAACGGCAATTTGTTTTGCGCGTTGCGAAATAATGGCCACGGTCTCATAGATATTTCCGGTTGAGGCCGTGAGCTTGTCCAGGTCGCGGGTTATTACCGAGGTTTGTGTTGCCATATATTTTAGATTTATGAATTTACGTTTTTCAGTCTTCCGAGTTTTTCAAGGCTATCAGTATAGTATCGTTCAGCTTCCTTTAAAAAGGCGCTATCGGGATAACGGTCTATAAACTGGAGGTAGTCGTTTACTACTTCCTGATACCTTTCTTTTTGACGGGCCTGAATGCTTTCCTCAGCCAGCTGGTATTCGCTTACCATAATGAGAAAATGTGCTTCTTCAACATAACGCGAGTCGGGAAAGTTCTTGATAAAATTTTCGAAGGCCACGATCGCAGCCTTGTAGTACCTTAACCGGAGGTACTGCCGGGCGTTGTTAAATCCTTTTTCTTCCAGCCTTAGCTGAATGGTGTTGATTACTTCAAGGGCCTGATCGCGGTATTTGCTTTGCGGATAGCGGTTAAGAAATTCCTGCATGGAAGCCATGGCTTCAATGCTTTCGGTCTGGTCCAGGTTGGAGCCGGGCGAGGATTTGAACAAAGAGTAGGCATACATGTAACGGGCCTCTTCGGCCAGCGTGCTCCGGCCATAGGTTTCGTAAAAGGATTTGAAGTGTTCGGATGAAAGCAGGTAGAGTTTCTGGTAATACTGGCAGTACGCCAGGGTAAACTGTGCCTTTTCGGCTTCGGGAAGCCCGCGGATAATGGGCATAATCTGTTCCAGCAAAATAGAGGCCCGGTAATAGTCTTTTTTGGCAAAGTAGTTCAGGCTGGCTTCGTATTTTACCCGCCAATCGGGGTTTTTTTCTATTTTCCTGAACTTACTGCAGGAGGCCAGTAGCGCCAAAGCCGCAAAAACCGTTAAAAAACTGCGCATAAGCCCGCAAATATAGCACATTGGGCAATAGCTTGCCTAATTCTGCTTTTTCCGCACCACGTCCTGCCGTCGGGGGCGCTCATGGCTTAGCCATGCAAAACCCTTGAGCCGGGTTTTTTCTTTAACCAGTTCATGGGGGGGTATAAATTCGGCATCGGGTTGAACGTAAAAGGTGGCGTTATCGGCTACACCGTTTTTAAAGCGGATGGTAATATTGCTGCAGATAATTTTATTCATGCCGATAAAAGCGTTGGTTTTTTCGTCCAGCGCAAAGAACAGGCTCTCTCCGTTTCCATCCACCACCACCCGGTCCAGCTGTCCTTTGCTAAAGTAGGCTGTCATGGTTCTGCCTTTCATCTGGTTGAAATTTCCCAGGGTATCGACCGATACCACAAATGAGCCGGAGGTAAAATACACCCTGTTAACCTGCCCCCTTTGCAGTTGCATAATAATGGTGTCGGCCAGCATCTGGTTACCCTGTGTCCATAATACCGGACTGCGGTAAAAGTACAGCGATGAATCGGCCTGTATATAAACCACTGAGTCGGCAATACCCTGCATATCCTGTTTCCAGACCTTAACACCATGGTAGGCCAGTAATCTTTTGCGGTGCGCTTCCGGAGGATCGATCGACACCAGGGTATCGGCTGCCATAAAAAGTGTATCGCCTTCTTCGGTAGTTTTGGCCAGCCAGGCGTTGCCATACACTTTGCCGATGTGGTTGCTCCGGTCATAGACCGACTCATCGCCAAAAATGGTAAGATTTTCTCCTTTGGATGTCATTACCACGTTTCCGCGTATGCGGTAAAATCTGCGAAGGTCATCCAGTAAAATGCGGTCGCCTTTAACCGTATATGATGGAGACTCGGCCATGCCGCTAACCAGCGATGATTGGCGCAAACGGGTATCGTATTCGCCTCCTTCGTAAACGGCTTTGTTGCCGTCTTTATCCGTAACCGTGGTAGCTGTGCGAAAGTAAAGAAACTTAGTAGCTGAGTTGTATTGAAGGCTATCGGAGGTCATGGTGTAGTCAGGATTTGTAACCACCACATTCTGTTTGAACGAAGCCATATTGGTATTTACATTGTAGTAACCTTTACGGCTGGTTAGTACGTTAATACTGTCAACCAGCCTGCCTCCGTTAAAATAGCGGGCCTCGTTACGTTGGCGGTCAAAGTCAAGAAAGTCGGTGTACAGCGAAGCCGTTTCCAGCTTGGTAAAGACAACGTTTTGCCTGAGGCGAGCCAGCCGGGTGTTGCCATCGTACTCACCCCGCAGGGCGGTAATGGTTACCGAATCGCCATCGGTAATGCGCACGTTGCCGTATATCTCTACCCGGTTGGCCGAACGGTAAAACAGGGCCGAATCGCAGTATATGGTGGTTTGGTTCTGAACAAAAACAACATTGCCGATAACGCGGTCAAAGCGCTCGTCTGCGCGCCTGCCACCCTTAAGCTGGTCGGCCTGCCTGAGTGTAATGCGGTTTTGAGCCGGCAATGCCAGAGCAAAACAAACCAGCAACAAGGAAAGCATTAGCCTCATAAGCGGGCAAAATTAATCAAAAACCGAACCAGCCTTTGGGTATCTTTGCCCTGTGCTGGAAAGGTTTATTTCGTATATCCGGTTAAATGATCTCTGCACCCCGGCCGACAGGCTGCTGCTGGCCGTAAGTGGTGGTGTGGACTCTATGGTTATGCTTCACCTGTTTCAACAGGCGGGCTTTACCAGCCTTGCCGTAGCCCATGCTAATTTCGGACTTCGCGGGGAAGAATCGGAGGAGGACGAACGCTTTGTTGAAGGATATTGCCGAACACGGGGAATTCCGTTTTTTATCAGACACTTCCAAACAAAAGAATATGCCCTGCAACACGGTATATCCATACAAATGGCTGCCCGCGATTTGCGTTATGCATGGTTTAACGAGCTGGCCAGGGCTGAAAACTTTACCGCTGTAGCTACGGCACACTCGCTTACCGACTCAACAGAAACCTTTTTACTCAACTGGCTGCACGGGGCATCAGCCGAATCGCTTACTGGCATACCCCCGAAAAACCAACGGGTTATCCGGCCCCTGCTGTTTGCAACAAGAAGTGAAATTGAAGCCTACGCAGCCCGACACGGTTTAACCTGGCGCGAAGATACCAGCAACGCAACCGATGCCTACACCCGGAATTATCTGCGGCATCATGTACTGCCCCACCTGGCTCAAATAAATGCCGAATGGCAGCACAATGCCGCGCGCAGCATGGAAAAATTGAAAGGCACACTCATGCTGCAGGAAGAAGCACTGCAACTGCTGAAAGAGAAATATGTTCAGGCTCATTCTGATGATGTGGTTATTCGGAAAGAACTTTTTAAAAAGTTTAACCACCCCTTTATACTATACAAGCTCCTGCAGCCGTACGGGTTCAGCTATCAGCAATGCATAACCATTGCGAGACTTATCAACGCCCAGCCGGGGAAAAGTTTTTTAAGCCACAGCCACCAACTGGTAATTGACCGAACAACCTTAAACGTTGCCAAACATGCCAAAGCCTGGCCGGGGATTACCATTTCCACTAACATGACCACAGCCGAACTGGGGCCCTGGAAAATTATACAGGAATTTTCTGTGAGCAACAAACACCATGCCGATGCCCGCATTGCCGTGCTCGATGCCGAAAAACTTACTTACCCCCTGCATTGGCGTGTATGGCGCCCCGGTGATTTTTTCTATCCGCTGGGCATGAATCATCGCAAAAAAATAAGCGACTTCCTGACCGACAATAAAGTACCCCTTACCGAAAAAAGCCGTGTAACGGTACTGGAATCGAATGGCAACATTGTTTGGGTTGTGGGCCTTCGGATTGACAACCGCTATAAAGTTACACCCGCCACTACCCGAACCGTTCGCCTTACCGTTATCAGTAATTTTGACTGATTTGCTTTTTCTTTGACACCGGTATTGATAAATTGGCGCCCGTTTGCACGTTTATCAAACCCAGTTCACCATGAAAGTAACCGTAGTAGGTGCCGGAAATGTAGGCGCCACCTGTGCCGATGTTCTCGCTTACCGCGAGGTTGCCAACGAAATTGTACTGATTGACATTAAAGAAGGTCTTGCTGAAGGCAAGGCACTTGATATATGGCAAAAGGCACCCATTGACCTTTACGACAGCCGCACCATAGGCTCAACCAACGATTACAGTAAAACAGCCGGCTCGGATGTGGTGGTCATTACTTCGGGACTGCCCCGCAAACCGGGCATGAGCCGCGATGACCTTATTGGCACCAATGCAGGTATTGTTAAGTCGGTTACTGAGAATATTATCCGGCACTCACCAAATGCCATCATTATTGTGGTATCGAACCCGCTGGATGTAATGACCTACCAGGCGCATCTTACTTCCAAACTGCCACGCACCAAAGTATTCGGCATGGCCGGAATTCTGGATACGGCACGCTACCGCGCCTTTTTGGCCGAAGCCCTAAATATCTCGCCAAAAGATATTCAGGCCATGTTGCTTGGTGGACATGGCGACACCATGGTTCCCCTGCCCCGTTATACCACCGTAGCCGGAATTCCCGTAACGGAATTAATAGATCGCGATAAACTGAATGCCATCCTGGAGCGCACCAAAGTGGGTGGAGGCGAGCTGGTAAAACTCATGGGCACTTCGGCCTGGTATGCACCCGGGTCAGCTGCTGCACAAATGGTAGAAGCTATTTTAAAAGATCAGCGCCGGGTGTTTCCGGTTTGCGTAAAGCTGGAAGGGGAATACCAGATAAACGACTGCTACCTGGGTGTACCGGTTATCTTAGGCAAAAACGGTATTGAAAAAATCATTGAACTTGATTTGAATGCCGAAGAACGCGCCCTGCTGGAAACCAGCCGCAAGCATGTGCGAGAAGTTATGGATGTGTTGGATAAGTTAGGCTAAGCTACCAGCCGCCTCAGGACATCGACCGAAAGGTCGCAGAAATCACGGATAATATAATCGGCATGGGCCAGCTCATCCGCTGCATGTGTGGTGGTAATGCCCACTACGGGGCTGCCTGCCGCCCGCGCGGCCGCAATGCCCGAAAGCGAGTCTTCAATAACCACACACCTGGTATTGGGAAGCTGCAGGGTCTGGGCCGCTTTAAGATAAATTTCCGGATGCGGCTTACCCTGCGTAACCGCGCGCTCATCAAGTGTAATGCTGAAGTACGGTTTAATCGGTATGTGCGCCATAAGAAAATCTACGTTGGCCGGTGGTGCCGAGGTGGTGAGTGCGCAGGTAATCTGGTGGCGCTCCAGCTCCTGCATAAACTGCAACAGTCCGCTCACCGGTTGCACGTGTGCGCTGTAAAGGTCTCTGAATAAGGCCTCCTTCTCGTCTGCCAGCCGTTGCAGGTCTTCGGCACTCAGGCTTCCGAACAGTGCAGTAATCCAATCTTTATTGGTGCGGCCGTATATACGCTGCTTCATCTCTTCTTCCGAAAGGTGAAACCCGTACTTTTCGCAAAACCGGCGTATGGCCTCCTGATGAAAAGGGTTGGTGTGGGCAATTACACCATCCATATCAAACAAAACGGCCAGTTGCGTCTCTTTCATTTTATTCCAATGTAAATTTTTTCTGTGGGTACCAGACCATGCCGGGCACAACTTTCGGGCCCCAGTTCATTTGCAAAGGGTATTTCGCGGGCATACAGACCGGCACCGGCAATGCGCTGTGCATAATCTTTTCCATACCTGCGAAGGTGGTCGGCCTGACCGAAATGTTTTGCTCTTGCTGCCGCATCCGTAACCGATAAATCTTCCACTGTCTCATCCGGCACAGGGTTGTAAAAAGGAACCTGCAGAATAGCGAATCCTCCGGAGCGCAGCACACGACTGATTTCCTGCAGTGCAAGCCGGTCGTTTTCAACATGTTCCAGCACGTGGTTACAAAGAACCACATCAAATACATTGTCCTCAAAGGGCATGTGCTGAATATCCATTTTTACCTTAGCCCATGGCGATTCCAGATCGGCTGTTACGTATCCGGAACCATGTTGCTGTTCAAATGGCTTTATAAAACAAAGTTCCGGAGCAATGTGCAGCACCTTTAACTGCCGGCTGAAAAAAGGAGTTTGTTCTTTAAGATACAACCAAATAAGGCGGTGCCGTTCCAGCGACAAACAACCCGGGCACAAAGCATTACTGCGCGACCGCTGGCGGCCGTAAGGCAAAAAGCTGCGAAACCATCTTTGGCAAATAGGGCAATGTACCCTTTTGCCCCGGTAAAACAAACCCACCAGCCGCAGCACAGGCCCGGCCACCCGCTGCAACACCGTACGGGGCACCCACCGGATAACAAAAGAAATAATTCGGTGCATAAAGGCGCTAAAATACACTGCCTCCAAAAAGAATTATCCCGATCGAAAACTTTTTTACCGTAAACTTCATCTTTATATCCAAAAACACGTGTTCTAAACCCATGAACCCGGGCCGGCCCCAGCGTGCTATGATGCACACCGAAACTCTAATAACCAGAGCCTGCAAAGGAGACGAACATGCGCAAGGGCAACTGGTGCAACTGTGGTATAAAAGAATTTACAACTACTGTTACAAGTTCTTCATGGACCACGATATGGCTATGGAAGCCACCCAGAAAACCTTTATAAGCATGTACCGCAACCTGGGATCTTTGAAAGATACAGGCAGCTTTAAAAGCTGGCTGTATACCATTGCGGTAAACCAGTGCAGGGAGGAAATAAGAAAACTAAAAAACCGCATGAACCTTTCGCTGCACACCAGCCACAGCGAAAATGACCACACCAGCACCATTACAAATAAAAAAAGTTACGACAACCCCGAACAGCAGTTTGCCCGGCAGGAACTTGCCGAAATACTTCAGCAATGCCTGAAAGAACTGAGCGATGAACAACGGGAGGTTATTATCATGAAAGAATATGAAGGACTGAAATTCAGGGAGATAGCCGAAATACTGAATATTTCGGAAAACACGGCCAAATCGAGGCTGTATTATGGACTGAACACCCTGAAGCATATACTGGAAAGAAAAAAGATAACCCTGGAAATACTAAGCCATGAATACTGATAAACGACCGGATGAAAGCCTGCTTACCGCTTACCTGTATGGCGAGCTGGATGAGCAGCAACGTGCAGAAGCAGAACAATACCTGGCCGAAAACCCGGAGGCCCGGCGGGAACTTGCCACCCTGCAGGCCATACGTAACAAATTGGCCGCCTTAACCGACAAGGAAGTTATTGTTCCCCAGTCGGTTTACGAAACTGCCGGAACCAAAAAGGCTTTTCCCCGCTTTGCTGTGAATTTGCTGGCCGTTGCTGCATCCGTAACACTTATTATGATGAGCGGATGGTTGGCAGGTGTTGAGCTTAAATGGCATGGCAACGAACTGCGCATAACCTTTGGCCGCGAAAAGGCCGCTGTAAACCAGGTGCAACTTACTCCTGACGAGGTGCAGGCCATGATTAACGAAGCCCTTGCACAACGCCAGTCGGTTGCAACCTATCCGCCGGACGAACTGAAGCAACAGGTACAGAACTGGGTAAATGCCAGTCTTCGTGCACAATTTTTAAAAGAAAAACAGTCCGGCCCGGAAGAATACCTGAGTCAATACACGGCTGCGCTCTATGCCGAAAACGCGCGAATTATGCGTGAGTATATAAACCTTGCATCAAAAGAACAGCGGCAGGCCATTGAAGAGCTGCTGCTGGACTACACCCGTTACCTTAACGAACAGCGCCAAAGCGACCTGGAAAAGCTGTACACCCGCCTGCACACCATTGAACAAAACACCGAGTTGTACAAGCAGGAAACCGACCAGCTGCTTACAGGCATAATAACCACAGTAGGCGCCAGCCCGGCAAAAGAAACAAAATACTAAACCATAAAAACCAAAACCATGAAATCCATTATCTGCATTTTAGTTTTAAGTACATTCGTAGCCGTTACAACTCCGGCACAGGAAGATATGTCGCGTATGGATCGCGATATAGAGGTTGCCGAAAATGTGTTGCAAACGCTTATCCGGCAACAGTTTACCGCGGAGCGTACCTTTTTCCCTCTCGATATTGAGGGTTCCTACCAGCCCGGATACGGTGTAACTTTTCGTTTTCCGGCCAATTACACTACCCCTTTAACCATTACCCTTGGCGGCAACCGTATTGTACTGGATGGTGACGATGTAAGCGGAAAGATGGAAATGATTGAAAAACGACTTGACCGTGTGCGGGTAGAAATTGATGACGAAATCCGCCTGAAAGGACCCGGCAAACCCATGCACCACCGTTTTAATCTGGACAGCCTTCAAAATGTTTATAACGAAAAAGTGGTGGAGGCAGCCCGGATCTTTATGATGGATTATCATGAACTGCTCAGCCAACTGCCTTCAAACGAAAAAATTGTTGTAACCAACCGCGGAGAACAACCTCGCGTATGGGTAAGCCGCTTCATGACCAGCCCGCAACGCACCCTGCTTGAAGTTGAGGCGCTTAAATCTGACTTGAACCAGTACAAAAGCGGCAAGCTTACCCGCGAACAGATGCTTAACCGCATAACGGTAGTAAGCACCCAAACCACCGAAGCCACCGAGCCCGACCTGGAACTGCTGGCCAGCATACTAAACCGGTTGTACCGATCGGACCTTTCAAAAACCTATTTCATTGAAGGCAATGTGTACTACGAACGACTTAAAAACTTTGGCGTGGTGTATTATCTTAAAGTGTACAGCAGCAACCAGCGTGGCGACACCTACGATATGCCCACCATAAAAATGGAAAATCTGGACCAGGCTGCGCGCGATAAAAAAGTTAAGGAGCTGTATCCGCAGTTTGAAAAAGAGTTAAAGGAAAACATGCTGGAATACGGCCGCACACTTAAAAGCCTGGCCGATAACGAACAGCTGGTTATAAATGTAAAGCTAACCCGTTGCACGGGCTGCGGCATACCTGCTTCCCTGGAGCTTTTGCTCAGGGGCAACATACTGAAAGATTATGCTTCGGGTAAAATAACCAAAGAAGCAGCCCTGGGTAAAATAACCGTTAAAAAAGGTCCGCAACAGTAGCAGCTTCATTACCGGGTTAGCACCGGTATATTGGCAGCCAGCACTTCCAGATCCTGGTCGGTTACTTCTTTCTTCTCATCGGCCAGGATCAGGAAGTTTTCATACACGGCATCCAGGTCTGCCCCCTCCACCTTGTAGCCCAAAATTTCCAGCCGGTGTTTAAGCGCAGCCCTGCCGCTGCGGGCTGTAAGTACAATGGCCGAACCCGGCACACCCACTTCGGCAGGATTGATAATCTCATAATTTTCGGCATGCTTCAAAAAGCCGTCCTGATGAATGCCCGATGAATGTGCAAATGCATTGGCGCCCACTATGGCTTTGTTGGGCTGTACCGGCATGCGCATCATTTTGCTTACCAGTTTGCTTATACCATAAATCTTTTCGGTTTTAATGTTGGTGTGCAGATTCAGGTCTTTGTGTTTTTTAAGGATCATCACCACTTCTTCCAGCGAAGTATTGCCGGCCCTTTCGCCTATGCCGTTAATGGTTACCTCGGCCTGGCGCGCACCGTTGATAAGCCCTGCAATGGTATTGGCAGTGGCCAGGCCCAGATCGTTGTGGCAATGAACCGAAACCACCGCTTTGTGGATGTTGGTTATGTGTTCAAAAAGATACTGGATGCGCCTACCATACAGGTGGGGCAAACAATAGCCCGTGGTATCGGGAATGTTTACCACATCGGCACCGGCTGCAATAACGGCCTCTATCATCTGAGCCAGAAAAGGTAAATCGGCCCGGCCGGCATCTTCGGCATAAAACTCCACTTCAAAGCCCTTCGATTTGGCATACTTAACGGCCCATACACCCTGTTCTAAAACTTTTTCGCGCGTGCTTTTGAACTTGTGCCTGATATGAACATCGCTGGATCCGATACCCGTATGGATGCGTCCGCGTTTGGCATACCGAAGTGCTTCGGCAGCCACATCAATATCTTCCTGGCGGGCACGTGTTAACCCGCAAACTACGGGTTCTTTCACTGCTCTGGATATTCCTATAACCGAAAGAAAATCACCCGGACTGGATATGGGAAACCCGGCTTCAATAATATCCACGCCCAGCGCTTCCAGCTCGCGGGCAATGGTAATTTTCTCTTCAGTGCTGAGCTGGCAGCCCGGCACCTGTTCGCCATCGCGAAGGGTGGTGTCAAAAATCTGAATTTTTTCACTCATGGTTTTTAAGTTTAGATTTCAGTAATCAGGGCTTGGCCGGCAACAACTTTTTCAAGTTGACTTACCACAGCATCGCCCATGCTTCTGGTATCGAGTATTTTGTTTTTTGGTGTATGCGGGGTAGCTATGTCGGGAGTACGATAACCCATTTTAAGGTTTAGTTCTATGGCATGAACAACGGCATCGGCTTCTTTTTTAAGTCCAAAAGAAAGGTCGAGCATCAGCGCTGCCGACAAGATGGAAGCCAGCGGGTTGGCAATTCCTTTTCCGGCAATATCATGTGCGCTTCCGTGAATGGGTTCATACAATCCCACCGCATGCCCAACGGAGGCCGAAGCCAGCATACCCATGGAGCCCGCTATCTGCGATGCTTCATCGGTAAGTATATCGCCAAACAAATTTCCGGTTAGTACAACATCGAAACTTCGGGGGTTTTGAATGAGCTTCATGGCTGCCGCATCTACAAACAGGTGTTCCAGTTGTACATCGGCATATTGGCCCGATACTTCCTGAACCACCTGGCGCCAAAGCCTGGAGCTTTCCAGTACGTTGGCCTTGTCAACGCTGGTAACCTTTTTTCTGCGCGATCGTGCGGCCTGAAAGGCCAGGTGGGCAATGCGCTCCACTTCGTGCCGGGAATAAATCATCACATCGTAGGCGGTGTGATGGTCTTTCCTGCCTTTTTCGCCAAAATACACGTCACCGGTAAGTTCGCGGAAAAACAAAATATCCGCGCCTTTCAATACTTCGGGCTTAATGCTGGATGCATGCAGCAGTTCGTCAAAAAGCTTTATAGGCCTGATGTTGGCAAACAGATTCAGTTCTTTGCGCATGCGTAACAAACCCTGTTCGGGTCTTACCGCAAGCGAGGGGTTGTTATCATAATGCGGATGTCCTACCGCCCCGAATAAAATGGCATCGCATTGCCGGAGCAGGTGCAGCGTATCATCAGGAAGCGGGTTGCCGGTTTGCTCAATGGCTTCATGGCCAATGGTGCCATATACAAAATTAAAATCATGACCAAACAGCTTTGCTAACCATAGAAAAATCTTAACGCCTTCGGCCGTTACCTCACGGCCTATGCCATCACCGGGCAATACGGCTATTGTTTTTTTCATTGGTTTTACCAGGTTGGGTTCAGTTTTCTTTCAAAAGCGATAATTTCATCTTGCAGGCTCAACAGATAGTCAATGTCGTCATAACCGTTTAGCAAGCAGATTTTCTTATATGGGTTGATGTCGAACGAGGCTGCACTTCCGTCCGGCAGCATTATGGTCTGGCTTTCGAGGTTTATGGTTATGAGGGCCTGCGGATTGGCATTTATAACGGCAAAAATCTGTTGCAGAAAATCTTCACCTACCTGTACCGGCAACAAGGCGTTGTTAAGTGCATTATTTTTAAAGATATCGGCAAAGAAACTGGATATTACCGCGCGAAAGCCGTAATCATACAGGGCCCATGCAGCATGTTCGCGGCTGCTGCCGCATCCAAAGTTTTTACCGGCAACCAGTATTTTGCCTTTGTATCGGGGCTGATTAAGTACAAATTCAGGTTTGGGGTTGTTATTTTCATCATATCGCCAGTCGCGAAACAGGTTATCGCCAAATCCCTGGCGGGAGGTGGCTTTCAGAAATCGTGCCGGAATAATCTGGTCGGTATCGATATTTTCTGCCGGTAACGGTACGGCTGTTGAAACAAGCGTGTTGAATTTTTCTTTCATGGTGTTCTAGTCAAGCAGTTCGCGGACATCGGTTATTCTTCCGGTTACGGCGGCTGCGGCTGCGCTCAGCGGGCTGGCCAGAAAGGTACGGGCACCGGGGCCCTGGCGCCCTTCAAAGTTGCGGTTGGAAGTGCTGATGCAATATTTACCGGCCGGTATTTTATCTTCATTCATACCCAGGCATGCCGAACAGCCGGGCCCGCGCAACTCAAAACCTGCCGCCTCAAAAATTTTATCGAGTCCCTCCCGGCGGGCCTGTTGTTCAACCTGCCTGGAACCGGGCACTACCCACACCTCCACTCCGGGCGCCTTTTTTCGGCCTTTTACCACCTGAGCCACCAGGCGCAGGTCTTCAATGCGTGCGTTGGTACAACTTCCAATAAACACGTAGTCTATTTTTTTTCCCATTAGCATGGTGCCCGGCTCAAGGCCCATGTATTGCAGCGAACGGGCAAAGGAATGCCGCTCGCCTATCCCCCGCAGTTCGTTTTCGGTGGGTATGCGGTCGGTGATGCGCATGCCCATACCCGGGTTGGTGCCGTAGGTAATCATGGGCGCTATATCAGAAGCGTCAAACTTCAGCACCTTGTCGTAACGGGCGCCTTCGTCTGTCTGCAATGTTTGCCATAACTTCACCTGTTGTTCAAAAGCGGTTCCTTGCGGGGCAAAACGTTTTCCTTTTATATAATTAAAAGTTATTTCATCAGGCGCGATAAGCCCGCCGCGGGCTCCCATTTCAATGCTCATGTTGCAGATGGTCATACGGGCTTCCATGGATAAGCCGGTTATTGCCGTACCGGCATATTCCACAAAGTAGCCGGTAGCACCACCTGCCGAAATTTTAGATATAATATACAGGATGATGTCTTTTGCCACCACGCCCTTTCCCAGCTTACCATTAACCTCAATGCGCATGGTTTTGGGCCGGTATTGCAGCAGGCATTGAGTTGCCAGTACCTGTTCTACTTCGCTGGTGCCTATGCCAAAGGCTATGGTACCGAAGGCGCCATGCGTGGAAGTGTGGCTGTCGCCACACACAATAGTCATGCCGGGAAGGGTAAGGCCCAGTTCCGGACCGATTATATGAACAATACCCTGAAAAGGATGGCCCAGATCGTACAGATCAATTCCAAACTCTGCACAGTTTTTCCGCAGCATTTCTACCTGATGCCGGGACAGCGCTTCGCGAATGGGCAGGTGCTGGTCTTTGGTAGGCACATTGTGATCGGCTGTGGCCGTGGTGCGTTCGGGCCTGAAAACCGGAATTTGGCGTTTGCGTAAACCATCAAATGCCTGCGGACTGGTTACTTCATGAATAAAGTGCCGGTCGATATAGAGCACATCCGGGTATCCTTCCCTGCGCTTCACCACATGTGCATCCCAGATTTTCTCGAAAATAGTTTTGGGCTCACTCATGAACAACTGTTAGTTAGTCCTGTCTGTATATAAAGCGAAACCGCCCTGCTTCAGCAGCAGAGCGGCCTGTTAAAAAGGAATCACATTTTCAGCACGAATATAGTCTGATGGATAAATAATCTCAATGCAAAAAAAATATTTTAACTCACAGACGTTAGTTTACAGCTAACGGCCCAAGTACAGGCAGGTGTTCATTAAAGTAAGCTTAAGATAGCATTTGTTGCTTTTATCAAAATCCCTTGGCTTAGTTACTGTTTCGGGGTAAGGGTATAACTCTTTAACGTTGAATATTATTCTGCCATACCGGGTGAAATGATAACAGTACGATCCAAAAATTTTTTGCAAACACCTTACTGTTCTATAGACTATTGGCGTTTCCTAGCTACACTGGTAAACCCAAAAATCTCAGCTACCTAACCTCAACACAGCTTTACCTTAGTTCCCTGATAAATTCCATGAATTGGTCTAAGCAGGGCTCGCAATCCCGACTGGTTATCGGGCTTTCAGGCAAAGCGGCAAGCTGGTCGGGTAGTATTAAGGGTTTCATTGTTGCAGCTTCAACCACTTCAGGAAATTTTGCCGGATGTGCAGTAGCCAGAAAAACACCTTCCACATTCTGGTGTTTCTGCCTGTAGGTAATCATACCCAGATAGCCTATCGCGGAATGTGGGTCTAATACATAGTTATATTTCCGGCAAACAGCGGAAATGGCTGCATGTGTTTCAGCATCGGTAAACCGATAGCCGGTAAGGCTACCTGAAATTTTCTCATACTGTTCATCGAAAAGATGGCACAGCCTGCTAAAGTTGCTAGGGTTACCCACATCCATGGCATTGCTGATGGTTGGCACGGATGGTCTCGGACTGAATATGGCTGTACGGAGGTATTCAGGTACTACATCATTAATATTGGTGGCGGCCACCCATGCTTGTACCGGAAGGCCCATTTTTTGGGCCAGCACTCCGGCCGAAAGGTTTCCGAAATTTCCGCTGGGTACAGAAAAGACCAACGGTGTCTCGCCTGGCAGGCGCGACCAGGCGTAGAAATAATAAAATGACTGGGGCAACCAACGCGCCAGGTTAATGGAGTTGGCAGAGGTAAGGATAACATCGTCCAATTGGAAATCAGAAAAGGCGCTTTTAACCAGCTGCTGGCAGTCATCAAAGGTTCCGTTTACGCGCACCGGCCGTATGTTGACGCCTAACGTAGCTATTTGCCTTTCCTGCATAGCGCTTATTCTGCCACGGGGATAGAGTATTACCACTTCTACGCCGGGCACACGGTGAAACGCATGCGCAACAGCACCGCCCGTATCGCCCGATGTGGCGGTAAGGATGATGATTTTTTTCTTCTCCCTTCCGGCCAGTCTGCCCAATACGCGGGCCAGAAACCGCGCCCCCACATCTTTAAATGCCAGGGTAGGCCCATGAAACAATTCAAGTGCCCAGAGCTTTTCATCTACCTGAGTCAGCGGAATAGGCATGGTAAGCGATTCATGCACAATTTGGTTTATATCCTCATCGGTAAAATCATGCTTCATGAATGGTCTGGCCACTGCAAAGGCAATTTCAGGTAACGACCTGTTTGCAAATTGCCGGATGGTAGGTCCATCCAGCAAGGGTATATGTTCGGGTACGTACAGGCCCCCGTCGGGCGCCAGCCCGGTTAAAACGGCTTTGCTGAACGATACTGCTTTTGCCTTTCGGTTAGTGCTGATATATCTCATACTGTATTCTCTTCATGCACTACCCTTGCACCTACGGTATTTATAGCCGATACATAACCATCGGCTGGCAGTTCGGCATACTGAAATGCCTGTTGCATGGCCTGGCATACCCGGTAGCTGGTTTCTTCGCCCCTGCACAGGGCAAACATGGATGGCCCTGAGCCTGACAAGCTACATCCAAGCGCGCCGGCATGCAGCGCCGCCTGTTTTACCCTGTCAAAGCCCGGAACAAAAAGTGCACGAACCGGTTCGGCCACCACATCGCACAGGGCCCTGCCCAGCAACTCGTAATTTTGTTCATACATAGCCGCCACAAGGGCTGCCGTGTTGGCCCATTGCCGGGTGGCATCGCTTAAGCGGATGTAATGCCGGAGCGCCTGCCTGGCCTGGCGGGTGTTAATGGAAATGTGCGGGTGAACCACCACACACCGCAGGTCGGGCGGTACAGGAATGTTTATCATATCACCCTGTTGTGCATCGCGAATAAGCACGAAGCCTCCCAGCAACGCCGGTGCCACATTATCGGCATGGGCAGAACCACAGGCCTCCTGCTCGGCAATGAGCGCAAAAGGAATAAGTTCACGGGGGCTTAAGGGGTTACCCAACACTGCATTTGCGGCAACCAGAGCAGCTACCGAACTTGCAGCGCTGGAGCCCATACCGCTTCCCAAGGGAAGTTTTTTATGCAATACAAGTTCAGCTCCCATCCCGGAAGCCACCGATTGAAGCATAGCCGACAAAGCAATGCCTGCTGTGTTGCGGTTGGCTTCTGCGGGCAGGTAGCCGTTATCGCCCGTAATAGCCCGAATAACCACCCGGCCGGTACGGTTAAGGGTAAGTTCAACTTCATCGCCAGGCTTTTCAAGTGCCAGGCCGAAGACATCGAAGCCGCATGCAACGTTGGCAACGGTGGCTGGCGCAAATGCCCTTATGGTTTTATATCCGGCCATATCTGTCGAAACTGGTTACCTATACGAATAATATCTGCAAATACACCGGCTGCGGTTACTTCGGCACCGGCGCCAGGACCGCGTATTATCATGGGTCGCTCGTTGTAGCGTCGGGTAGTAAATATCAGCATGTTATCGCTTCCCATAAGCGAATAAAAGGGATGTTCGGGGGGTACTGCTTTGAGGCCGATAGAAATTTTTTCATTATCCAGTACGGCCACATAACGAAGGCGTGCATGGTCTTCTTCGGCCTTTTTACGCAAAGCCTCAAAAGTGGGGTTATGTTTTTTAAGTTCCTGCATAAATAATTCAACAGGCATTTCTTTGCGGCAATCCGGTGGCACCAGGTTCTCGGCTTCCACCTGCCAGGGTTCTATTTCCAAACCGGTTTCGCGTGCCAGTATAAGCATTTTACGGGCCACGTCCATGCCGCTCAGGTCATCGCGTGGGTCGGGTTCGGTAAAGCCTTTTTCGCGGGCTTCGGCCACCACTTCGCTAAAGTTTTTTCCTTTGGTGAATGAGCTGAATATGTAATTCAGCGTTCCGCTAAGCACGGCTTCTATACGTTGTATGCGGTCGCCACTTGACAACAGGTCGTTAAGCGTACTAATTACCGGCAGGCCTGCGCTTACGTTGGTTTCGTAAAGATAGGGAGCACCGGTCTCGGTACTTATTTGTTTAAGGGCACGGTAAATGGTAAAAGCTCCGGAGTTAGCCTTTTTGTTGGGAGTAACCACGGCTACGCTGGCCGACAGGAAGTGATGGTAGAGGGCAGCTACTTCTTCGCTGGCCGTACAATCAACAAATACACTATTGGGGAGATTAAAATCGGTGACACATTGCCTGAACGCCTCCAGGCTCATGGGTTCTCCGGCTTTGTTAAGCCGGGTAAGGGCCGTGTTGAAATCAATACCATCGGCATCGAACAACATAAACCTACTGTTAGCCACACCGGCAAGCCTCAATTCCAGGTGATTCCCGGCTGCGAGTTTTTGCTGCTGGCCGGCTATTTGCCTGAAGAGGGTGCTGCCTATTAAGCCCGTGCCGGCAACGAAAAGATTAAGGGTACGTATTTTGGAAAGAAAAAAAGTATCGTGAAGTGCGGTTAAAGCTTTTTTGCAGTCGGCATCGGCAATTACAGCCGAGATGTTCCGTTCGGAAGAACCTTGTGCAATGGCTGTTACATTTATGCCATTTTTACCCAATGCAGAAAACATTCTTCCGCTGATTCCCGGGTGGTGCCTCATGCCATCGCCTACCAGTGCAATAATGTTGTGGTCTTCGCTAAGGTGCACCCCATCAATAAGCCGGTCGCGCAGTTCGTAACGGAACTCGTTTTCGATGGCTTCTTTGGCCATTTTACCCTGGCTGGCTTCAACAGCTATGCAGATGGAATGTTCGGACGATGCCTGACTGATGAGAATTACGTTAACACCCTGTGTAGCCAGGGCCTCGAACAACCTTCGGCTAACGCCAACCACCCCCACCATGCCGCTGCCCTGAATATTGAGCAGACTGATGCCCGCAATGGATGATATGCCTTTAACCAGCTTGCCATTTACCGGCCCCGATCGGATAACTGTGCCCGGGCCTTCGGGGTTGAAGGAGTTTTTTATGTGAATGGGTATGCCTTTCTGCATTACCGGCCGCATGGTAGCAGGGAAAATTACTTTGGCGCCAAAGTGCGACAGTTCCATGGCTTCTTCATAGCTCATCTCCGGGATGGTAAAGGCTTTTTTTACAAGTTTTGGGTCGGCTGTCATCATGCCGTCTACATCGGTCCAAATCTCCAACTCGTGTGCATCAAGGGCTGCTGCCAGAATAGCTGCAGTGTAATCGGAGCCGCTGCGCCCCAGGGTTGTGGTTTGGCCGTCGGGTGTGGAGGCAATAAATCCGGTTACCACTGGCAGGCTGTTAACATTTTTAAAGTATTCGGATATAAGCCGTTTGGTTGCGGGAAAATCAACCTGGGCGGCACCGAACCGGTTGTTGGTGCAAATAAACCGGCGGGCATCGGCAAAATGGGCCGGAATGCCCATGGCTGTAAAGGCCTCGCTGATTATGCAAGCACTTAGGCGTTCGCCAAAGCTCATGATGTAATCCAGCGAGCGCGGAGTATATTCTTTTACCAAAAAGATGCCATGCAGTACATCTTCCAGTTCATTAAGCTGAATTTTAATCTGGGCCGAAACAATGCTTTGCCGTTGTGGCGGCACCAGTGCACGCACAGCATCAAGGTGCCGCGAAGCCAGTTTTTGAAAGTCCTGTTCCCACTGCGTGTGGCCATTAACTGCCAGGCGTGTCAGTTCTATGAGTTGGTTGGTTACACCGCCAAAGGCCGAGCAAACCACCACCGGTTTGCGGAATAGTGCTTTTTCGGTTATGGATACAACGTTCTTTATTCTCTCGGGTGTGCTCACAGACGAGCCACCGAATTTCATTACTATCATAATTAAAATTAAATGATTTAAAATAGGTTTGATTTTGAAGGCGGAGGGCTTTGACTAAAACCATGCTCCGCAAAAAGGTTATGACTACGCACGGGTTATACCCGTGGTTGTAATGTGTGTGCAGGAAAGGGTTATCAGGGTAATTGGAATTGATACGGGATTTGGAACCTGCAGTTTCATAACAAAAAAATTAAAGCGTTTTATATTAAATATTCAAACAGATTCTCGTGCTGATTGATAAGGGTATAATTCAGTTTGTTTGCATCCATTCTTTCCTTTAGCCGGTGGAAGTCGTCAGGTAATTTTACCTCAATTCCCACCAGGGCAGGGCCGGTTTCTTTGTTGTGCTTTTGAATAAATTCAAACCGTACGATGTCATCGGTGGGGCCAAGTATATTGTTTACAAACTCCTTGAGGGCGCCCGGGCGCTGGGCAAATCGTATGATGAAGTAATGTTTCAGGCCTTCGTGCAGCAGCGAACGTTCTTTTATTTCCTGCATGCGGTCAATATCGTTATTACCTCCGCTGAGCACGCATACTACCCTTTTACCACGTATGCGGTCAGCATACTGTTCAAGAGCCGCAACGCTCAGTGCTCCGGCAGGTTCGGCTACAATGGCATCTTCATTATACAGTTTAAGTATTACCGAACATACCTTCCCTTCCGGAACCGTGAGCATATCATAAAGAACTTCACGGCAGATAGAAAAGGTTAAATCGCCCACGCGTTTTACGGCAGCGCCATCAACAAAGCGGTGAATATGTTCTAAAGTTACCGGTTTGCCGGCCCGGAGGGCAGCCTTCATGCTGGGGGCACCAGCAGGCTCTGCGCCAACAATTCTGGTGTGGGGCGAAGCCATTCGCAGATAGGCCCCCATGCCGGCACATAATCCGCCTCCGCCAACGGGCACAAACAGATAGTTTAAGTTGGTGATATCTTCAAGTATTTCTGCGGCCACTGTGCCCTGTCCGGCTATTATTTTGGGATGATCGAACGGAGGAACAAACAGTTTGCCGTTTTGGCGGGCATCGTGCATAGCATATTCCTGGCACTCATCAAATGTATCACCCACTAAAACAATGCGTACGGCATCACCTCCCAGCAATTCAACCTGTTTAATTTTTTGTTTGGGCGTAATGGCTGGCATATAAATAGTTGCCCGAATGGAAAGCCTTCGGCAGGAAAAGGCCACTCCCTGGGCATGGTTACCGGCACTGGCGCATACAATACCCCGCATTCGCTCTTGTTCCGAAAGGCTGCTAATAAAGTTATAGGCGCCTCTGATTTTATACGAACGTACAACCTGCAGATCTTCGCGCTTTATAAAAACTTCACAGCTGTATCTTTCTGACAGACCCTGATGATACTGCAGGGGTGTTTTAACGGTAACTGTCTGCAACACTTTGCGTGCAGTATCCACATCGGGCATACCGGAATGAATCACCAGGTTATGCATGCACGTTGCCTATTTAATTGTTTATCATACTTTCTCCCACCTGGGCTTTTTCGGGCCTCAGGCTGCGCACAACCGCGCCGGCACGCCACAGTTCGCTGTCGCGCAACGCTTTTAATTCTTCCGCCAGTTTTTCGCGGTAGTCGGGCTGGCTGCAGGTTTCAATGGTGCGTTTTGCCTCGTTGCCGGAAGCAACGCTGGCATACAGCTCTTTGAAAACCGGCAGTGTTGCTTCTTTAAATTTCTTTTTCCAGTCGAGTGCCCCGCGTTGCGCAGTAGTAGAACAGTTGGCATACATCCAGTCCATACCGTTTTCGGCTACCAGCGGCATAAGGCTCTGGGTTAGTTCTTCAACTGTTTCATTAAAGGCTTCTGAAGGGGAGTGACCATTGGCGCGCAGCACTTCGTACTGGGCTTCGAAAATTCCGGCAATGGCGCCCATAAGGGTACCGCGCTCACCGGTAAGGTCGGAGAACACTTCCTTTCTGAAATCGGTTTCGAACAGATAGCCGGAGCCCACCCCAATGCCCAAAGCTATGGCTTTCTGGCGTGCACAGCCGGTGGCATCTTGATATACCGCAAAACTGGAGTTAATACCTTTGCCCTGCAGAAAAAGCCTGCGCACCGAAGTGCCCGAACCTTTAGGCGCCACCAGTACCACATCCACATCGGGAGGCGGCACAATTCCGGTTTGATTGTTAAAGGTTATGCCGAAGCCGTGTGAAAAATAAAGCGTCTTTCCGGCTGTAAGATGCGGTTTAACAAGTGGCCAGGTGGCTATCTGGCCGGCATCGGAAAGCAGATACTGAATAACCGTGCCCTGCCGTGCCGCCTCTTCTATCTCAAAAAGCGTTTCACCGACAACCCATCCGTGCTTTACAGCTTTATGCCACGAGTGGGTATCTTTGCGTTGTCCGACAATAACCCTGAAGCCATTATCGCGCAGATTCAGCGCCTGTGCCGGCCCTTGAACGCCATAGCCTATAATGGCGATGGTTTCATTTTCCAGAATCTGCCTGGCTTTTTCCATCGGAAATTCCTCACGGGTTACTACTTCTTCTTCAACGCCTCCAAAATCAATTTTTGCCATAATTATTACAGGTTTTAATTAAACATAAGTTGCTACCCAACAGAAGCCGAAAGGTGCTTATCGGCTTGCCGGTTGATAATATCAGCACACCATGCATGGGCAGGAAAGTACAGGGCTTCTTCTACTTCAATAAGTTTTTCAAGCTGCTGCTTTACTTTTTCAACCATTTCCGGCGTGGTGTGTACCAGCAGGTCAGCACCTCCTTTTCTGAAGTCTTGTTCGTCTTCATGCGCATACAACTTTTTAATCCGCACACGTCTTCGGTTCAACACGTTTATAATTCTGTTCAAAATGGAGAAATTATTGTCAGCATGTATCCGGATGATGAAGTCGCGTTTCATAGGTGTATGGTTTGGTTTATTTTTTTTCAACCGGCAGTGCAGGTGGTTCCAGAAGCATTTCGGCCACTCCTGCCCCGGTGGGCACCATAGGAAATACATTTTCTTCTTTCTGCACCATTACCTCAAGCAGGCAGGCCGTTTTGCATGCCAGCATATCGGAGATGGCCTGAGGCAGATCATTTCTGTTGTCAACCCGCCTGGCCGGGATACCGTAAGCCGATGCCAGTGCCACAAAATCGGGGTTGGTTAATTCGGTGAATGAATAGCGGCTTTCAAAAAACAATTGCTGCCATTGGCGTACCATGCCTAAAAAATTGTTGTTCAATACCAGGATAAAAACCGGAATACGGTATTGCATAATGGTACCCAGTTCCTGGAGTGTCATTTGAAAGCCTCCGTCTCCGATAATAGCGACCACTTTTTTCTCGGGCCGGCCCAGCCTGGCTCCTATGGCAGCTGGTAAAGCAAATCCCATGGTGCCGGCACCGCCCGAAGTAACATGGGTACACGGTTCGGTAAAGGCGTAGTAGCGCGAAGTAATCATCTGGTGCTGACCCACATCGGTTACCACCAGTGCGCTGCCCCGGGTTTGCCGCGAAAGTTCATGGATAACCTCGCTCATTTTTATTTCAGGAGTGTTGGGACGCAGGTCGGGGTAAATCACTTTGCTGAGTTCCTTTTGCGATGCTTCCTTAAAACATCCGAACCATTCGGCATGGTTATTTTCTTTTACCAGATGAAGCAGCATTTGCAGGGCATCTTTGGCATCGGCATGAATGGGCACGTGGGCTTTAATGATTTTGTTTAGTTCCGATTTATCGATATCAATATGAATTACTTTGGCCTGCCGGGCGTAAGAATGAACGTTGCCCGTTACACGGTCATCGAACCGCATGCCAATGGCAATAAGTACATCGCACTGGTTGGTAAGCAGGTTGGGTGCGTAATTGCCATGCATACCCAGATATCCTACGTAGCAGGGATGATGTACAGGCACAGCCGACAAACCCAGCAAGGTGCAAGCCACAGGTATGTGGGCTTTTTCGGCCAGGGCAAGCAGCTCGGCAGTGGCCTGTGCAAGCAAAACACCCTGGCCGCAGAGTATCAGCGGCCGTTTGGCGCTGTTAATTAATACTGCTGCCTCTTCAATGCGGTCAGCCTGGGGCTGGGGTTTCGGAAGGTAGGTACGTATGCCGGTGCAGGGCTGGTAGGTAAATTCCGGCATGTGTTCCATCTGGGCATTTTTGGTAAGGTCGATAACCACCGGCCCCGGACGACCGCTGCGGGCAATATAAAATGCCTTTGCCACCTGTGCGGGTATATCTTCGGCACGGGTAATCTGTACATTCCATTTTGTAACCGGCAATGTGGTATTAATAACATCCATTTCCTGGAAAGCATCAGTTCCCAGAAGATGTTCTGCCACCTGGCCGGTAATGCACACAACAGGTGTGGAGTCGATCAGGGCATCGGCCAGGCCGGTAACCAGGTTTGCTGCACCCGGTCCGGAGGTTACCATTACCACACCGGTTTTACCGGTAACACGGGCATAGCCCTGGGCTGCGTGAATAGCGCCCTGTTCATGGCGCACCAGTATGTGCCGCATCAAATCGGTGTAGTTGTATAGTGCATCGTAAACGGGCATTATGGCGCCACCCGGATATCCAAATAACACCTCAGTACCCTCGGCTATCAGGCATCGTATAAGGGCTTCAGCGCCGGTTATGGTTTGTATGTTGGCGGCCATGATGTTACGCTTCATCGGTTACACATCCAAGCGAAGCACTTTTTACCTGCCGTGCATATTTGGCCAGGAGGCCATTAACCGGAGGAAGAGGTACCGGTTTAAACTGCTGCCTTCTTTTGCTGAGTTCTTCCTCATCTACTTTCAGTTCTATGGTGTTTTTATCTGCATCAATTTCAATGGGGTCACCATCGTTCACCAGGGCAATGGTTCCGCCCGCGGCGGCTTCGGGAGTTATGTGGCCCACTACAAATCCATGGGTACCGCCTGAAAACCTTCCATCGGTAATTAGGGCCACACTTTTTCCGAGGCCGGCACCCATGATGGCCGACGTGGGTTTAAGCATTTCGGGCATACCCGGTGCACCACGCGGCCCCACATAGCGAATTACCACCACATCGCCCTTCTGTATTTTTCCCTGCTGCAAACCCTCGGCAAAGGCGGCTTCGCTGTTAAACACACGGGCGATGCCGGAGAATTTTTTCCCCTCTTTGCCGCTTATTTTGGCTACTGCCCCCTCGGGGGCCAGGTTGCCATACAGAATGCGGATGTGGCCGGTGGGCGATACGGGCCTGTGCACCGGCATAATAACATGCTGTTTGTTAAAATCAGGTGGATTAACATCTTTAAGGTTTTCGGCCAATGTTTTACCGGTTACGGTAAGGCACTGGCCGTGCAGCAGCCCTTCGCTGAGCAGGTATTTAAGCACAGCGGGCAGTCCGCCAATTTCGTGTACATCTTCCATCAGATACGCTCCGCTGGGTTTAAGATTGGCCAGCACCGGCGTGCGGGCTGAGAAATCCTGAAAGTCTTGAAGAGACAGGGGCACACCTGCCGCCCGGGCCATGGCGATTAGATGCAGAACAGCATTGGTTGAACCACCCATAGCCATAACCACAGTAAGGGCGTTTTCAAAAGCTTTTCGGGTAAGAATGGCAGAAGGGGTAATGTTTTCTTCCAAAAGGATGCGTATGGCTTTTCCGGCAGCGGTGCATTCCTGCAGCTTTTGTTTGTGCCGTGCAGGGGTGGATGAAGAATACGGCAGCGCCATACCCAGGGCCTCAATAGCGCTGGCCATGGTATTGGCGGTATACATGCCGCCACACGCTCCCGGCCCCGGGCATGCGTTGCGGATTATACCCTGGTAATCGTCATCCGAAATTCTGCCCGCCAGTCTTTCGCCATAGGCTTCAAAGGCCGACACGATGTTGAGTTTTTTGTCTTTCCATTTTCCGCTGGCAATAGTTCCGCCATACACCATAATGGCGGGGCGGTTAAGTCGGGCCATGGCAATAAGTGCTCCCGGCATGTTCTTGTCGCATCCCACCACGGCAATAAGGGCATCGTAGTGCTGTGCCTGGCACACTGCTTCTATGGAGTCGGCAATGATTTCGCGGCTAATCAAAGAATACCGCATGCCATCAGTACCGTTGCTTATGCCATCGCTTACGCCTATGGTGTTAAATATCAGCCCCACAAGTTCATTGTTCCATACAGCCGCTTTTACCTGCTGTGCCAGGGCGTTGAGGTGCATATTGCAGGGGTTGCCGTCAAAGCCCGTGCTTACTATGCCCACCTGGGCTTTTTGCATGTCGGCATCGGTAAGGCCAATACCATATAACATGGCTTTTGAGGCCGGCAAGGTGGGGTTTTGGGTAATATGGCTGCTGTACCGGTTAAGCATGCTGATGTGCTCAGATAATTACGTGCTGAAAAGACTTTTCAAGAACCTGTGCTTTATAAGCTTCCTGCAGCACCCTGCCCAGGCTGTCTTTCCAGTCTTTGCGGAAGGTGTGCGCATCGACCGACTCCACGCCCACTACTTCAGCGGCTGTGCCGCACAGAAAGGCGCTGTCGGCTTCGAATACTTCTTCGGGCTTAAAAAATTTTTCCTGCACGGGTATGTCGAGCTCACGGCAAATAGACAGAATAGTGGAGCGTGTTATTCCGGGCAGGATGTGGCCTGCCGGTGGGGTGTAGAGCGTTCCGTTTTTTTCGAAAAAGAAATTGGCACCGGGGGCTTCGGCCACGTTACCGTTCATGTCGGTCATCAGGGCTTCGTCAAAGCCCCGCACCTTGGCATCGCTGGTTGCCAGGATGGAGTTAACATAGTGCCCGGTGATTTTTGCATCTACCTTAACTGATTGCGGGTTAGGCCGCTGATATGGCGATATGCACAACCGCAGCAGGTTATCGCCCAGATATTTGCCCCACTCCCACACGGCTATCATAATGTAAACCTCACGGGGTGCGGTAAGCGACATGTTCGGACTGCAGTAAACCAGCGGACGGATGTAGGCATCTTTAAGGTTGTTTTCGCGAAGCAGCCGGTAGGTAACCTGTATCAACTCATTGGTATCATACCGAAACGGAATGCCTACCGACAGACAGCTGTGGCGCAGGCGCTCGTAATGCTCCCTGGCCCTGAAGATTTTTGTGCCGTTTGCAGTTTGGTATGACCGTATGCCTTCAAATGCTCCGTAGCCATAATGCAGCGTTTGGCTGTACAGGTCAATGCCGGCATCAATTGCACGAATAAATTTTCCGTTAAGATAAAGAATAGTGCGATCATTATAGTACATATAACAATTGTTAGTTTGTTTGTCCTTTTACAAAACAAAACCGCCCCGGTTTTTTTACCGGGGCGGTTTTGACTGCATGTACAAAAGTCATCAGCATCGCCCCGGTTGTTTACCAATGACGATAATATTCACCACCAGAGTGGTAATGGTAGCTAAACCCTTTAGCAGCATGTATCCTGTTAGTGAATGGCTCATGACCTTGTGTGATACAATTATCACAATCTGAATTTGATTAATCAAATGTTGGTGAAAATTTTTTGTTAACAAATGTTAGGTAGCAGAACAGCTGTTCACCATAAACCAGATATGATGTAAACCGGCCAATCAAGTCCATCCATCATATTAACGTAGCTGCAGCTGCTGCCATTCCATGCAAAGGAACTGTAATGATACGCCCGGTCTATACTACCTTCCCAAAGCACCGGGCATACAAAATGTGCGAAGCAGGTTGTGACTTAGGTTACAGATACCGAACAGGAACGCTGGTAGCTTTGCCGCTTTATTTGTTAAATTAAAGCTTGACTTACCAATGGAAGTATTCGGATACGCAGCATCTGTAATCATGGGCCTTTTACTGGGTTTAATTGGCGGAGGGGGCTCCATTTTAACGGTTCCCATATTGGTTTACCTGTTTGGTGTGGATCCTGTTCTGGCTACGGCCTACTCACTGTTTGTAGTTGGACTTACCAGTCTGGCAGGTTCATTCAGCCATTTCCGGGCAGGCAATGTAAGGCTTAAGACCGCCCTGGTTTTTGGGTTGCCCTCTATTGCAGCGGTTTATGCCGTGCGCAAGTTTGCCGTGCCTTATATTCCCGACCCTGTTTTTCAGGCCGGCCAGTTGGTAGTGGCTAAAGGCACGCTGCTAATGGTGCTCTTTGCCGTGCTGATGCTTGGAGCCAGTTACTCCATGATAAGCCCCGCCCGCCCGGGCAAGGAAAAATCAGAAAATAACACGAATTACCCGTTGATATTTGTCGAAGGACTGGTGGTTGGAGGCCTTACCGGACTGGTAGGAGCAGGAGGAGGTTTTCTGATTATTCCAGCCCTGGTGTTGCTGGCTGGTCTGCCCATGAAACAGGCCGTAGGAACTTCGCTGGTCATCATCGCCCTCAAATCGCTCATTGGCTTTACCGGTGACCTGGGTGCCGGACAGCCTATTGATTATGGATTCATGCTGCTTTTTTCGGCCTTTGCAATTGTCGGCATCCTGGCTGGCAGCTACCTTAGTCGTTATATATCCAACGAAAAGCTAAAGCCGGCTTTTGGCTGGTTTGTGCTGATTATGGGTGTGTACATCGTAATTAAAGAAGTATTTTTTTGAATCAATCTATGTGATTAAAGTTACCGACTGACAAAAGTCAGAATTGCAATTTTGCCATTGCAAATTATCCCCCGAGTATGTTAGAAATAATTAAACAACCCTGGCCCTGGTATACGGCCGGCGTACTGATTGGATTAACCGTGCCGGCCCTGTTGTTATTGGGCAACAAACATTTCGGTATTTCGTCATCGCTGCGGCATGTATGTGCTGCCTGTTTTCCAGCCCGAATACCATTTTTTCAATACAACTGGAAAAGGGAAAGCTGGAATTTGTTTTTTGCAGGCGGCATCCTGATTGGCGGTTTTATTGCCACGTATTTTCTAAATAATCCGCAGCCCCTGGTTGTTGCCAATAAAACCGTGGCCGCACTACACACGCTGAACATTGAAACCGACAACCAGCTTATGCCGGCTTCTATTTTCAGTACCGAAAATCTGTTTTCGCTTAAAGGTTTAATATTCTTTGTAGTGGGCGGCTTTCTGGTAGGCTTCGGAACCCGCTACGCAGGTGGTTGCACCTCCGGTCATTCAATCATGGGGCTGTCTACGCTGCAATGGCCATCGCTTATAGCCACCTGCTGCTTTATGGCTGGCGGGTTTTTTATGGTACATGTTCTGTATCCCTGGTTAGTAAAACTGTTTTAAAAAATATTTACTATGGAAACTCTTATTAAAAAAGATATTCCCAAAATTAGCACTACAGACGAACAACCGGTTGTAGAACACCCATTGGAATGTGAGGCTCCTAACGACCAGCTTGAGCAGGAAAACTGGATCAGCAATTTAAAGTATGCCGCAGTGGGCATTTTGTTTGGAATTGTGTTTGTTAAGGCCGAAATCATTTCGTGGTACCGTATTCAGGAAATGTTCAGGCTTCATTCATTCCACATGTATGGGGTAATTGGAACAGCCATCGTTACCGGAATAATTTCTGTGTGGCTTATTAAAAAGTTTAACATAAAAACCTTGCAGGGCGAACAGGTAGTTTTTCATACCAAAGAATTTCATAAGGGAAATATTTTTGGGGCATTTATTTTTGGTTTGGGCTGGGCAATTACAGGCGCCTGCCCGGGCCCACTTTTTGCCCAGATTGGCAGTGGTTATATAGTGGTTGTGGTAACCCTGCTGAGTGCAATAGCCGGCACATGGGTTTACGGATTGCTTCGTGACAGGCTGCCGCATTAAAAAATGGCGTATCTGCAGCTATGAAAAAGCTTATTGACCTTCAGGCTTTTACCCGGGTTGTTAATCTTTTTCTGATGCTGGCCTTAATTTGCACCATGCTCACAGCCTTAATGATGGGCATAACCGTGGTTGGTCCTGAAAAATTCTTTAATGTATTTTCAGGCACCCAACCCCAAACAAAACAAAATACTCATTCAGCAGATGACCCAGTATGGCAGCCCCCCGGCCTGTTGAATGTGCCCGATAATGAAGAGAGCGCGCAAATACGGTATGGCCGAAATTTAGTAGTGCATACAGCCCGCTATCTGGGCCCGCAGGGCACTGTAAAACCATTAAGCAATGGCATGAATTGCCAGAATTGCCACCTGGAAGCCGGCACTAAACCCTTTGGTAACAACTTTAGTGCAGTGGCCTCTACCTATCCCAAATTCCGGGCAAGGTCAGGAACCATTGAATCAATAGAGAAAAGAGTAAATGACTGCTTTGAACGCAGCCTGAATGGACAGCCACTGGAGGAGGAATCAAAAGAAATGAAAGCCATTGTGGCCTACATTAAATGGCTGGGTAAATCGGTGCCACAGGGTACAGTACCCAAAGGTGCTGGCCTTATTGAGCTCACTTATCTTGACATTCCGGCCGATACGGCCAAAGGAAAAGTTTTATACGGGCTAAAGTGCTCCTCGTGTCATGGTATTAACGGTGAGGGGTTAAGGAATGCTGATGCGACAGAATGGACCTATCCCCCGCTTTGGGGTAATAACAGCTATAACACCGGTGCAGGCTTATATCGCCTTTCACGATTTGCCGGATATATCAAAGCTAACATGCCGTTAGGCGCAAGTTATGCCGAACCCCAGCTTACCGATGAAGAAGCATGGCACATTGCCGCCTATGTAAACTCCATGCCTCGACCGAAAATGGATATTACTCATGACTGGCCCGACATTTCGCAAAAGCCCGTTGACTATCCCTTTGGGCCGTATGCCGATGGTTTCAGCGAAGTGCAGCACAAGTATGGCCCGTTTAAACCCATACTGCAAAAACGTAAAGCCCTTTCAGGTAATTAACCAATCACCAACCGTAAAGCTCAGTTATAAGATGAAAAAATTCCTGTTGATATCGGGAATGATAATTCTATTAAAACTGGCAACAGCCCAGCATCAGGATCCATCGTGGTCGGTAAGGCGTGCCATCCTTAACGAACAATGTCTGCAAAACGACAGCCTGTGTAATATACTGCAAAGCATGGGTGTTTTCGAAGGCCACGTTCGCACGTTCTTTATGGGTACGGTTAATTATGCCCAATACCCCGATTACTATGCACTGGCAACCGGAGCCGGCCTGGCGTACTTTTCTCCGATAATAAAAAACTTTCAGGCGGGCTTATCCGGCTTCACCATTTACAACCTGTCTTCTTCGGTGCTTCATCCCGCCCCACCCTTCACAAACCGATACGAACTTCAACTATTCGATATAACCAATCCGGATAATCATTCCGATTTGGATCGCCTGGAAGACCTCTATCTGCGTTATTATCTGTCAAAAAACACCAAAAGTTTTATCCAAGCAGGAAAGTTTCACCTGAAAACACCCTTAATAAATCTGCAGGACGGACGAATGCGGCCCAACCTGCAGGAAGGCTTGTGGGTGGAGTGGAACGAATTGAAGAGAATTAAGCTCAGCGGAGGATTTTTATGGCGCTCCTCACCCCGCGGAACGGTAAGGTGGTACACCATCAGCCAGTCGGCAGGTATTTATCCGCAAGGCCGGGCCATTGACGGCTCCCCGGCCGAATATGCAGGAAAGGCAAACTCAAAAGGCATATTTATTCTTAATATGAAAAGCATGCCGACCAACCATATTGAAGTGCAGGGATGGAACTACCTGGCAGACAACATGTTTAACACAATATTCGTACAATCCCAATGGAAAAAACCATACCATTTGAAAGAGTGGGTGGCCGGCCTTCAGTTTGTCCATCAGCACTCACTTGCCCATGCCGGCATACCGATTTCTGAACAATATTTTGATTCAAACAGCCAGTCTGTTGCAATAAGTCTGCGCACAGGTTTTACACAACTATTGCATCATGAAAAGTGGTTTATCAACTATACCCACATTACCCGACAGGGACGTTTCCTGTTTCCGCGCGAGTGGGGTGTAGAACCTTTTTACACATTTATGTGGCGCGAGCGAGTGGAAGGAGCCGGAGGGGTACATGCATTTATGCTTGAACATGTTCGTTATCTCAATAAACGACAATCTATGAACCTGCACACACAGTTAGGATTAACAAACATGCCTTCACTTAATAACTACAGACTTAACAAATACAACATGCCCTCATATTATCACATGAATTTAAAGGCAAGCTACAGCTTTGGCGGATTTTTGCATGGCCTTAAAGCCGACCTTTTATATACCTACAAAGGGCCATTAAACCGAAATACCGAAATTTCGCCAGCCAATTATCACAATAAGGTTTACACGCACCTGTTTTCTGTTATTCTGGATTATTACTTCTGAACCCTTTGTGATTTAAGTCACACGACTGCGGGTAAAAATTTCCTATCTTTAAATTCATGAATCCCATGAAAAAATACATACTTTTTTTTGGTTTAATGATTTGGGTAACCATGTGCGCAACGGCACAACAGGTACCCCGTATTGTGCTTCACCTGCAATCGGCCGATACGCTTGTGCACCGATCGGTTATCAACCAGGTAACCAATCTGAAAAAAGAATTCCCCGAAGCCGAATTGGATGTAATCTGCCACGGTCCGGGTCTGGAATTTTTAAAGAGCACTTCGGTGTATGCCCGACGCATTCAGCATAAAGGCCTTACCGGCATAACTTTCACCGCCTGCGAGTTCACCATGTCGCAACGCAATATAAAGCGCGCAGACCTGGTGCCCTTTGCACGTACTGTGCCGCACGCGCTGGCCGAAATTGTTCGCAGGCAACAAAACGGATGGCTGTACATCAAACTTGGCTTTTAAATTTACTTTTCAGTATCATGATGCGATATACCCTGCCCCTTCTGCTATTGCTGTTCACAACTCAATGTGCCCCCTCGCAAAGTACGGTTAACCTGGATGTAAACCGTTTTGAAAAACAACTTCAGGACAACACCAATAAAATTATTTTAGACGTAAGAACACCTGAAGAATTTGCCAATGGATACATTCCCGGTGCCATACTTATAGATTATTACAGCAGTGACTTCCGGCAGCAAATTCAAAAATTAGACAAAACAAGACCGGTATATGTATACTGTGCTGCCGGTAGCCGAAGCAGTTCGGCTGCCAAAATACTTTCGTCTTTGGGCTTTAAACAGGTCTATAATCTGGAGGGAGGCTTTAATGCCTGGAAAAAAGCGGGTAAGCCCTTAAACAAATAAAGCACGCATCCGGCACATGTTATACGAAAACCACACTACCTGCAAATGCCACGCTTGCAGGCATAACAACTCAACGCCCGAAGAGCAACAAAAGCATATTTTAAGTTCTGAAAGCTCCCGGAGAGAATTTTTGCGCAAAGTAGGAAAAACAACCCTGGTACTTGGCGCAGGCAGTTTAATAACACCGGTATCGGCATTGTCTCTGCTTGAGGCCGATGCTGCCGCGCACAGCCGCGAAATAAAACACAGCAATACCGTTCGGCAAGGCAAAGCCACACATGTTACTTTACTCCACACGGCCGACATACACGCCCAATTGTTAACCCATGATGAATTTTTTATTGAAAACAACCAGGTGGTATACAAAAAACGCGGCGGTTTTGCGGTGCTCAAATCCATGATTAAAAGTCTCAGAGCCGAAAACCCTGAGCGCACCCTGCTTATTGACGGGGGCGACTGCTTTCAGGGTGGTGGTGTGGCTGCTCTTAGCCAGGGAAAAGCAATTGTACCCCTCATAAACAACATAGGCTACGACCTGATGCTGCCCGGCAACTGGGAGGTAGTTTATGGTAAAGAAATGATGATGAAAGACATGTTTTCGTATAACTGCCCCAAGGTTTGCGCCAATATGTTTCATCAAACCAACGATAAATTTAACGGTGAGCTGATATTCCCGCCTTACTATATAAAACGATTTGGCAATGTGAAAATCGGATTCATCGGTTACAACGATCCGCTTACCCCTACAAGACAATCACCGGCCTACAGCGAAGGCATTGAGTTTACCCACCCCGAAAAAAATGTAGCCCGGTACATCAGGCTGCTGCGTGAGTATGAAGGATGCCAGGTGGTAATTCTCCTTACCCACATGGGCCTGGCCCAGCAAATTGATCTGGCCAATCAGCCCTTTGCAAAAGGCGCAGACTACATATTGGGTGCCGACACCCACGAGCGCCTTCGCGAGCCTATTGCCGGGGCATATGCCAAAGTAACCGAGCCCGGGGCGTTTGGATCGTTTATATCCAGACTGGACCTGGTCATTGAAAATAACCGCATTGTTGATGAAACGTACCAGCTGCTGGACGTTGATCCGGAAAAGTATCCTGAAGATGAAAACATGAAAGCCCTAATAGAAGAGGTGCGCAAACCCTACCGCAAAACACTGGACCGTGTAATTGGCAAAACCAAAACGCCACTGGTACGATACTATGTAATCGAAACCCCGATGGACAATCTCATTACCGATGCCATTATGTGGAAATTCAAGCCCGATATTGCCCTGAGCAACGGCTTTCGTTTCTGCCCACCACTGGTGCCGGATCCTAAAACCGGAACAGCCGATATTACCGTAGACTACCTGTGGAGCATGCTGCCGGTAGATAGCGAAGCCAAACAGGGCACTATAACCGGAAAGCAGCTGTGGGACTGGCTGGAAAAAGAACTGGAAAACGCGTTTGCAAAAAATCCTGCCAAACGGTTCGGAGGGTGGGTGGTGCGCTTCAAAGGCATGGAAGTAAATTTTACCATCAATAAAGATGCCGGGCAGCGCGTTAATTCAATTAAGGTTGGTGGCAAACCAGTTGTACCCGAAAAAACCTACACCATTGTTGCCTGCGAGCGCGAAGGCGACCCCGATACCACCATATGCCGCATAAATGAGGTTGCAAAACCCATTAAGCTGGGTGTATCCATGCATCAGATTATGGAAGAATACCTGGCCACTCATTCACCTGTTGCTCCCCGGCTGGAAGGACGGGCGCAGGCAACCGATGCCCCCCAAACGCTGCTAACACAACTTCTGGGCTACGGCTACGAATTCAGATAGTAATAACCCATGTTGCTGCAGGTATTTTTCATAGGTGCGGTTATGAGTTTCCTGGGCTCAATTCCTCCCGGAACGCTTAATGTTCTGGTATTGCAAATGGGGCTTGAAAAAAAAATTAAACAGGCCCTGCGTTTTGCGCTGGCCGTGGCCCTGGTAGAATACCCCTACGCCTGGATTGCAGTTACCTTCGAGAAGTTCATAACTTCATCACCTTTGCTCATTAAGAACTTCCAGCTTACCGGAGCTGTTGTCATGACAACCATAGGCTTGTTCAGTTTATGGTCGGCCCGAAGACCCACTGCATTTTCAGTAAAATTTCAGGAAAGTGGTTTTGTAAAAGGTCTTATTCTCAGCCTGCTAAACCCGCAGGCCATACCTTTTTGGGTAGCTGTAACCGCCTACCTTAAAATGCAGGGCTGGATTGAACTTAACACCCCGCTGCAGGTTCATAGCTATGTATTTGGAACATCGGCAGGAGTGTTGCTGTTATTGGTGCTGCTGGCCACCCTGGCCAACCGTATGGCGCACCTTATGAACAAAAGCCGGTTGTACCGGTTTTTGCCGGGGTTAATTCTGGTGGCACTGGGCATTATTGGCTTTATCCGATATGTATTTTAGCACACGTATTATTTTACAATAAGCAGCTGTTGTGCCATGAGTTTAAAAACATCCCGTCTGTACAGCATAATTAAACTTAAATGCCCACGCTGCCATGAGGGCAATTTGTTTACATCAAAAGCTTACAGCCTGAAATTTATGCACATGCCCGAAAAATGCCTGGTTTGCAACCTGAGGTACGAACCCGAACCTGCTTTTTACACCGGCGCCATGTATGTAAGCTATGCACTGCAGGTAGCCATGTTTGTTGCTATTTATACGGCCCTGCGCATTTTGTTTAATCCGCCTCTTGAAATTTACTTCATTACCATGATTGCGGTACCAGCTATGCTCATACCCGTAACCCTGCGGTTATCCCGAGCTATTTACATTAACTTTTTTTACAGCTACCATCCGGATTGGACCAGATTGGCAGATACGGAAACCCATCAACCATCCGCAACCAAAACTGATGCGCACATACCACAAAACACCCGGCCAGGAATTTAGCAGCCAAGCCCACCAGCAAATTTTTATGCAATGTGATGGCTGTCACAAACAGATTAAGGATTTATTATGACCTTTGTAGCATATTAAACCTCATTATTTATGTACTTCCAGCACGTTTACGATAAAACTCTGGCACAGGCCAGCTATTTTGTTGGCTGCCAGGCCACCGGAGAAGCCATAGTAATAGACCCCCGCCGCGATGTGGATATCTACCTGGAAATTGCTGCACAGAACAAGATGCGCATTACCCACATTGCCGAAACACATATCCATGCCGACTTTCTGAGTGGAGCACGCGAACTAGCCGCCCTTACCGGTGGACAGCTTTATCTGTCGGATGAAGGCGGCAAAGACTGGCAATACGAATTTCCTCACGTGGGTCTGAAAGACGGCTCAACGTTTATGGTGGGGAACCTGCGCTTTGATGTGCTGCACACGCCCGGCCATACTCCCGAAAGCATTTCGTTTTTGCTTACCGATACGCCGGCAAGCGATAAACCGGTCATGATTTTTACCGGAGATTTCGTTTTTGTGGGCGACATCGGGCGGCCCGACCTGCTGGAAGAAGCAGCGGGTTTCGTGGGCACCAAAGAAGCGGGAGCCAGACAGATGTATCAATCACTTAAAAAATTCTACGCCCTCCCCGACTATATTCAGGTATGGCCAGGCCATGGTGCCGGCTCGGCCTGCGGAAAAGCCCTGGGTGCCGTTCCCAGCTCAACAGTAGGTTACGAAAAAATTGCCAACTGGGCGTTTAGGTATAAAGATGAAGAAAACTTTATAAAATACCTGCTTGAAGACCAGCCCGAGCCGCCCCGTTACTTCGCTATGATGAAGAAACTGAATAAAGTAAACCGCCCCCTGCTTACAGAAGTGCCACGGCTCAAAAAGCTTACTGACGAAGAGTTTTTTGCTGCATTGCATAAGGGCATGAAGGCAATAGATACCCGCCCCAAGCAGGCCTTTGCTGAAGGCTTCATCCCTGGAACCATCAACATTCAAAACAACAACTCATTTGCTACCTGGATGGGCTGGTTCATGAACTATGACGAACCATTTGTGCTTATTGCTCCGGAAAGTCAGCACGATGACCTGATACGCAAGCTGATGCGCATAGGCCTGGACAATGTATACGGCTACATACCCGATGTTTCGCTATGGACCCGTGCCGGCCGCCAGCTCGAAAAGGTACAAGTTATATCAACTGATGAGCTGAAAAAAGTAATGGAAACCAACCATACCCAAATAGTTGACCTGCGCGGAGCAGCCGAATACAAGGCAGGCCATATTAAAGGTGCCGAAAATATATTTATCGGAACACTGGAGAAAAACCTGAACAAGATAAAAAAAGAAGAACCGGTAATAATCCATTGCCAGGCAGGCGACCGCTCGTCCATAGGCTACTCCATTTTGGCTAAACACGGTTACCGAAATATAAAAAACTACGCAGGTGGTTACAGCGAATGGGCCAGCAAAGGCCATGAAATAGTAAAGCAATAAAACCTTAAAACCATGTTCGGACTTTTTTCAAAGAATACCCGGCTTTACGAAAACCTTAATGGCCCGGATTTTAAACACAAATTTCAGGAAGCTAAAAATGGGGTGCTGGTAGATGTACGCACACCCGGTGAGTACCAGGCCGGCACCCTGCCTGGCGCCCGAAACATCAACTTTCTTTCGCCCCAATTTAAAGCTGAGTTTTTAAAGTTGCCGAACGACAGACCGTACTTTCTGTTTTGCCGCAGCGGCAGCCGCAGCGCCCATGCCTGCGCGCTTCTGGCAAAAGAAGGCTACGAGGTATACAACCTGAAAGGTGGTATAAATTCCTGGCCGCAAGGCTAGTTTGTTTAGGCGCATGAACAACCCGTGGGTTGGTCAACTGCTTCAGCACGCCAGAAAAAAAGCGGGCGGTTGGTGCAGAAAAAAGGGCCATTACCTGAACCAGTGCTTAGCTGGCTTCAACCGGTTGATTAATGATTGATTGTGCAGTGGCTTCGAGTATTTCGAAGGCGTTTTCGGCCATGCGGTTTTCGGTGTCGAGTGTGGGGTTTACCTCAACAATTTCCCAGGCTACCAGCTTAGAGCTTTTGGCAAGCTCTGCATTAAGAATTTTGGCCTCCTCCACAGTCAGCCCGTTGGGAACCGGCGTGCCCGTGCCGGACGAGATGCGGCTGTCCAGGCTGTCAACATCAAACGACACATAAATCATGTCGCAGTGGTCTAACATTTCCAATGCGCGTGCTGCAATTTGAACAGGTCCGTTTTTGCGCACTTCTTCGGCCTCTATAAAGTTAATATTGTGTTTGTTTATCAGGTAGTTCTCGGCTTTCTCCAAATCACGCACGGCAATGTACACAATATCCTCTGGATAAATTTTAGGTCCGGGCATGCCCACGTTTTTTATCTGCTCCCAGTATTCCAGGGTTTCGCCCCGCGGGTCGTTTACTTTACACTCCAGGTTATCGATGCCGCAGGCCATGGCCAGGGGCATACCGTGCATGTTACCCGAAGGTGTAGTAAACGGAGTATGAATATCGGCATGGGCATCAATCCATATTACCCCCAGCCTTCCGCCCGGGTTAGATTTCTTAATACCGGCAATAGTACCGTATGCCGTGCTGTGGTCTCCGGCAATGATTAACGGAAAATAATCGTTCCATAGGGTTTCGTACACCTCCAGACAAACACGTTCCTCCATGATCATCACCCCGTCAATAAACTTGGCATAAGCATGCTTGGCTCCGTCAAACAAAAGTTCGTTTACGTGCTCAACCTCTACCGACTCGTGTTTTTTAAAAAAATCCGATTTCAGATCGAGGCTTGCTATTTTAATGGCCTCTACGCCAAGGCTGGCCCCACGGGTGCCGGCACCTATCTCGGATTTTACTTCTATGATTTTTATTTTTTTCACAATACAACAGTTCAGCAGGTTAAACAATCAGGCGATGCGCCCTACAATAAAAAGAAAAGAAAAAGCAGCCCTGCTTAATAGTCGGGCATAGGGTTTAAACCGCGGTAAAAAGCGGCTTTTTGAGCATATGGCTTCACCCATGTCATCGGTATAAAGCATTGCAAAGATGGTGATTTTATCTGAATATTGCACTTTTTAAAAACAAGGGGTTGCCATACCCGGTAAACCGGTAACCTCCAAGCGTAAAATTACCCAATGAAGAGCTACCGCGAACTAATAGAACAAACCTTCGAATTTCCACAAAAGGAATTTAAGGTACGCGACCACGAGCTGTTGTTTAACGATGTACCGCTCATGGACATCATCCGCCAGTACGGCACACCACTTAAACTTACTTACCTGCCGCGCATAAGCGAAAACATCCGGTACGCCATTGCCACGTTCAACAATGCTATCGAGAAATTCAGGTACAACGCCTCATACACCTACTGTTACTGCACCAAATCTTCGCACTTTAGTTTTGTAATGGAAGAGGCGCTAAAAAACAATGTACACATCGAAACTTCTTCGGCTTTCGATATCCCCATTGTACGTGCCCTGTCCGACAAGGGACGCATAACAAAAGACACCTACATTATCTGCAACGGTTACAAAATGCCCCTGTACACCCGCTACATTACCGAGTTGGTGAACGATGGCTTCAACTGCATACCCATACTCGATAACATGGATGAACTGCAGGCGTACGAAAGCAACATTCAGGGACCCTACCGCATAGGCATTCGCGTGGCAGCCGATGAAGAGCCTAATTTTGAGTTTTATACTTCGCGCCTCGGCATCCGCTACAGCGACATCACCCCATTCTATCAGCAAAAAATTGCTACCAGCAACAAGGCCAGTCTTAAAATGCTGCACTTTTTCATCAACACCGGCATTAAAGACACCGCTTACTACTGGAGCGAACTCAGCCGCTTTATTTTTAAATACTGCGAGCTGAAAAAAATATGCCCCACCCTGGACAGCATTGACATTGGCGGGGGCTTCCCAATCAAAACATCGCTCACCTTTCAGTACGACTACAAGTACATGATCGAGCAGATTGTGGAAAACATCAAGTGGATATGCGATAAGAACAACGTTCCGGTGCCCCACATCTTCACCGAGTTCGGGTCGTACACCGTGGGCGAAAGCGGAGCCGTGCTGTACCAGATTACCAGCCAGAAACTACAAAACGACAAGGAACTCTGGTACATGATTGACGGCTCGTTTATAACACACCTGCCCGACACCTGGGGCCTGAACCAGAAATACGTGCTGCTGGCCGTAAACAAATGGGACGATCCTTTTCATAAGGTAAACCTGGGCGGCCTTACCTGCGACAGCCACGATTACTACAACTCCGAAGCCCACACCGGTGAGGTATTTCTGCCCATGATTAATGACGAAGAGCCCCTTTACATAGGCTTCTTCCACACCGGCGCCTATCAGGAATCACTCGGTGGCTATGGCGGCATTCAGCATTGCCTTATTCCCGCGCCCAAACATGTGCTCATTGACCGCAACGAAGACGGTGAGATTTCTACCCACCTGTTCGCCCCCGAACAATCCGAAGAAAGCATGATGCGCACATTGGGTTACGTTACCCGCACCGAAATAATACGGCAACCTGCCTCCTGAAAGCCCCTGCCCGTTCCCGCACTTTCCGGCTTGACTATTGAAGGGGTTTGCCTTATATTTCTATCCCGGTACACGCCGGCTGTTGTTCTTTGTTCCATCTAACCCCTTCCGGCTATGAAAGTGTATGACGACAAACACATTAAAAACATTGTTTTACTGGGCGCCCCCAAAAGCGGCAAAACCCTGCTGGCCGAAGACATGCTTTTTGAAGCAGGTCTTATTCACCGAAGGGGAACCATTGAAGGAAAAAACACCGTTAGCGACTACCACGAAATAGAACAGGAACGGGGTAACTCCATTTTCGCCACCGTACTCCACACCGAATGGCGCGACTACAAAATCAACATCATCGACACCCCCGGTTTTGACGACTTTACCGGTGAAATGATCTCATCCATGCGCGTGGCCGACACCTGTGTAATGGTTATCAACGCACAACACGGTGTTGAAGTAGGTACTGAACTTATCTGGAACTATGCCGAAAAATTCCGCAAACCCGTAATCTTCGCCATTAATCAGGCCGACCACCCCAAGGCCGATTTCGATGCCGCGCTGGAATCGCTGAAACACACCTTCGGCAAAGCAGTAACCCAGATGCAATACCCCGTTAATACAGGCGAAGGCTTTGATGCGATAATCGACCTGCTGAAAATGGTAATGTACAAGTTTCCGCCCGAAGGTGGCAAACCCCAAAAACTGCCCATACCTGATACTGAAAAAGAAAAAGCCGCCCGCCTGCACAACGAACTGGTAGAAAAAGCTGCCGAGAACGATGAAAAACTCATGGAAAAGTATTTTGAAAAGGGCACCCTTGACGAAGACGAAATGCGGCAGGGCCTAAAACTGGGCATGATTCATCACGATGTGTTTCCGGTGTTCGTCATGTCGGCCCGCAAAAATATGGGCACCGGCCGCATGATGGGCTTCATCGACAATGTTGCCCCCTCTCCGCAGGAAGCCATGCCCGAACGCACAACCGATGGTAAAGAAGTTCCCTACGACCCCAAAGGACCGGCCGTACTGTTTGTCTTCAAATCGCATTTGGAACCCAATCTGGGCAAGCTGTCTTTCTTCAAGGTTATATCAGGCCAGGTAAGGGCAGGCGATGAACTGATAAACAGCCAAACAGGCACCCTTGAAAAGCTTAACCAGCTGTTTATTATGGATGGTAAAACCCGCAATCCGGTTGACCAGCTGGTGGCCGGTGATATCGGGGCGACTTTAAAATTAAAAGACACCTATACCAACCAAACGCTTTGCGCCAAAGGTGCCGAAATAACCATTGAACCCATAACCTATCCGGAACCGCGAATCCGCACGGCCGTGGTGGCTCAAACCAAAACCGATGATGAGAAAATAGGCGAGGTACTGCAGAAAATCCACCAGGAAGACCCTACCCTGGAGGTGGGCTACTCGCGCGAACTCAAACAGCTTATCATTGCCGGGCAGGGCGAAATGCACCTGGCTGTATGCAAATGGCTGCTGGAGCACGTGTACAAATTGCATGTGGAATATAAGCCACCCCGCATATCTTACCGCGAAACCATACGCAAACCCGCAGTGGCCATGTACCGCCACAAAAAACAGTCGGGCGGAGCCGGACAGTTTGGTGAAGTGCACCTTAAAGTAGAACCATGGTACGAAGGCATGCCCGAACCTTCCGAATACTCCGTGCGCGGCAAGGAAATAATAGACCTTGAGTGGGGAGGTAAGCTGGCCTTCTACAACTGCATTGTAGGCGGGGTTATCGATGCCCGTTTCATCCCCTCCATTCTTAAAGGTATTCTGGAAAAAATGGAAGAAGGCCCCATTACCGGTTCGTATGTGCGCGATGTGCGCGTATGCGTTTTTGATGGCAAAATGCACCCTGTTGATTCGAACGATATATCGTTTAAAATTGCCGGCATGATGGCCTTTAAAGAAGCTTTTCTCCAGGCCGACCCCGTGGTGCTGGAACCCATTTACGACCTGGAAGTGCTGGTTCCCGAAGAAATGCTGGGCGATGTAATGGGCGACCTGCAAACCCGCAGGTCCATGATAATGGGCATTGACACCAAAGGCAACTATCAGGTTATACGGGTGCGTACACCGCTGGCCGAACTGGATCGCTACTCCACCACCCTGCGGTCGCTTACCCAGGGACGGGCCAGTTTTACACAACGCTTTGCCGAATACGTGCAGGTACCGTTTGAAATACAGCAAAAGCTGGCCAAACAGTCGCAGGAAATGGAGGTGGCCTGACCACGCACCCCTGCACCAGCATAGAAAAATATTACCTTTGCCTTTTAACCACCCCACGTGAGCAAGGCTATCGTTATTATTCCTACCTATAACGAAAGGGAAAACATTACCGAAATGATTGATGCGGTACTGAGCCTGCCCCTGTCACTTCACATGCTGGTAGTTGACGATAACTCACCCGATGGCACCGCACAGGCTGTTGAAGAACTCAAGGCCGTATATAACCGCAGCGAAGTACGCCTGCACTTAGTCAAACGCAGCGGCAAACTGGGACTGGGCACCGCCTACCTTACCGGTTTTAAATATGCGCTTCAATACGGGTACGACTATATACTGGAAATGGATGCCGACTTCTCGCACGACCCCAAAGACCTGCCCCGCCTGCTGCGCGCCTGCATGGAAAACGGTGCGCAGGTAGCAATAGGTTCGCGTTATATAACAGGTGTTAACGTTGTTAACTGGCCCATAGGCCGCGTGTTGCTTTCGTACTTTGCCAGCCTGTACGTACGCCTCATTACCGGCATGCCCGTGTTCGACACCACCGCAGGTTTTGTTTGCTACCACCGCAGCGTGCTGGAAACCATACCGCTCGATAAGGTGAAGTTTATAGGCTATGCCTTTCAAATTGAAATGAAATTCAAGGCGTGGAAATACGGCTTCAAACTGGCCGAAGTGCCCATTGTGTTTACCGAACGTACCCGTGGGCAATCCAAAATGTCGGCAGGTATTTTTAAGGAAGCCTTCTTCGGAGTACTGCAACTGGAGGTGCAAAGCTGGTTTACAAAGTATAAAAAAGAAACTCCGCATGTAACCGAAAGCATAAGCCAGCCCCAGTTTAATCAAAACGAATAGCCTTAACCGGACTTATACGCATAACCAGAGCCGTGGGCACCAGCAAAACGATAAACACAATTACAAAGGTTATAATATTCAGCACCAACACCGTTTGCCACGACCAACCCACGGGCACATAGCTCATATAATAATCATGCGGATTAAGTGAAATGATTTTAAACGCATGTTGCAGATAACAGAAGCCCAGCCCAATGGCATTACCCAGCAGCATGCCGCGACCCAGCAGCCGAGCCCCGTTCATTAAGAAGATGCCGCGAATAAATGCATTACGGGCACCCAGTGCCTTCAGCACACCAATCATAGGCGTACGCTCCATTACCAGAATAATAACAATCGAAATCATGTTTACCGATACAATAAACAGAATAATGCCCAGTAGTATATTTACCTGCCGGCTTAGCAACTGCAGCCATTCAAAAACCTGTACATATTTATCATGTACGGCCGTAACATTCAGGTCGAAGTCTATCTGTTCGGCCAGTTCATAACCGGTCTCGTCTATCCGCTTCAGGTCGTTCACAAAAATTTCAATGCCACCGGCTATGCTGTCGGGCCAGTTGTTCAGCCTGGACAGCAGGCGCAGGTCAGCCAGCACCACCTTGCTGTCGAAATAATCAGTCAGGTTGGTTTCGTAGATGCCTGTTACACGTAAGCGCCGGAACCGGGGCGGGTTTTGAAAAAAATGAACAATCACCTCATCTCCGGTTTTCAGGTCAAGTTTATCGGCTATGGTTTTGCTGAGCACCACCTCGCGCGCATAACCCGAATCGGGGAAATGAAGAAACCTTCCCTCCATCAGGTTACCGGCAAAGGCGGTGGTATCGAACCGGCTGGTCACACCCTTTACCAGCACACCCAACGTAGCCTCTTCGGTTTTTATCAGTCCGGCCTGGTGGGCGTACTCCTGATAATGCCTTATGTTGGACATCCCTTGCAGCACACCGCGCAACTGCTGGGTAATATCAAAAGGTGGTTCCTCGACCGAGTTGTTCAAACTAAGCCGGGTAACCAGCAGGTGTCCGCTAAAGCCGTAAATCTTCCCCACCACGGTATCGCGGAAACCCTCCATAATAAGAAAAGAAATAATGGAAGCTGCCAGGCCAATGGCCACACTGGCCACCGCAATAGTGTGAATCGTGGCCGAAAAGCCCCCACCCTCCGGCTGTACCAAACGTGACGCAATGAAACGCAAAAGGTTCATATCTTCAGGCCAAGATACACTTATGAAATGATACGCGCTGCTGTTTTGCTCATAATGCTGTGTTGTGGCGGTAAACCGCAAAACACGAAAACAACCATTATTACCGGTGCCGAACAAACTGACCAGGTGATAAAGAAGCTTACCGGATACCGCGTAGCGCTGGCGGTAAACCACACTTCGCTGGTGGGCACCACCCATCTGGCCGATACGCTGCTTAAAGCCGGCATTGCCGTAAAGAAAATTTTTGCTCCCGAACACGGTTTCCGCGGTGAAGCCGAAGCCGGTGAAACCATTAAAGATGGAAAAGATGTAAAAACCGGCCTACCTGTAATTTCGCTGTACGGTAACCTAAAAAAGCCCACTCCGTCCATGCTGCAGGATATAGATGTGGTGGTTTTTGACATTCAGGATGTGGGTGCACGCTTTTACACCTACATCAGCACGTTGCATTATATTATGGAGGCCTGTGCAGAAAACCGTAAAACTGTGCTGGTACTGGACCGCCCCAATCCCAACGGTCATTATGTGGATGGCCCTGTGCTGGAAAGCGAATATCGTTCGTTTGTGGGCCTGCACCCCATACCAATAGTACATGGCATGACGGTGGGCGAGCTGGCCCTTATGATTAACGGTGAAGGCTGGCTGGAAGGCGCGCGCAGATGCTCGCTCGAAGTAATACCGGTAAAAAACTATACCCACAACACACCCTATTTGCTGCCCGTTAAGCCATCGCCCAATTTACCCAACGCCCAGGCTGTTGCCCTTTATCCCAGCCTGTGCCTCTTTGAAGGTACTGCAATTAGCGTAGGCCGGGGCACTAGTACGCCTTTTCAGGTAGCGGGCCATCCGGCACTGCATAACCTGCCTTACCGGTTTACTCCTGTAAGCATCAGGGGCGTTGCCACAAATCCACCCTACGAAAACCAGGTGTGTTATGGCCTGGACCTGCGCCAGGTAAAAGTAAAACCTGCACTTGACCTGAGTTACCTCATTTCTTTTTATCGCGCTTTCCCCGACAGGGATAAATTCTTTAATTCTTATTTTGAAAAACTGGCCGGCACCGCCAGCCTGCGTCAGCAGATTACACAGGGTATGGACGAAGAAAGCATACGAAAAAGCTGGGAACCTGCACTGCGGGCTTTTCGCGAAAAGCGAAAAAAATATTTGCTGTACGATTAAAGCATCATGAAAAAATCTGAAAAAGCAAACGACATTCTGCGCCTGTTGAACCGCTACGTGCCCGAAGCACCCGTACCGCTTCAGCACAATGACGCTTACACGCTGCTTATTGCCGTGCTGCTTTCGGCCCAATGCACAGACGAACGTGTAAATAAAACCACGCCCCTGCTGTTTGCCCGTGCCGATAACCCCTTTGACATGGCCCGGTTACCCGTGGAAGAAATACGCGAGATCATAAAACCCTGCGGCCTGTCGCCTATGAAGTCAAAAGCCATAGCCGGTCTTTCGAAAATTCTGGTAGAAAAATACAACGGCCGCGTGCCCGACACTTTTGAAGAACTTGAAGCACTTCCGGGAGTAGGACACAAAACCGCCTCGGTAGTAATGGTGCAGGGCTTTGGCAAACCAGCCTTTCCGGTCGATACCCACATTCATCGCCTGGCTTACCGATGGGGACTGTCGAACGGAAAAAGTGTACAACAAACGGAAAAAGACCTGAAACAACTTTTTCCGCAGGACAAGTGGGCCCGTGTTCACCTGCAGATGATCTATTACGGCCGCCGCTACTGCCCGGCCCGTGGCCACCGGTGGAAGGAGTGCCCCATATGCGCCAAATATCTGCGCAGGGAGTTGCGCACCAGTGAACCCTGAAACCGCTACATACATCATGTACCCTTACTTAAACTTCAAAATCCACCTGCACGTATCATGAGAACACTGGGCAATATCATCTGGCTTGTCTTCGGAGGCTTACTCATTGCACTGGAGTATTTTATTTCCAGCCTCCTGTTGTGTGTTACCATTATTGGCATTCCTTTCGGACTGCAAACCCTGAAGCTGGCAGAGCTTGCCCTGTGGCCATTTGGCAAAGAAGCTCACATTACAAATAAGCACACCGGCTGCCTGGCTACGCTCATGAATATAGTCTGGATACTTCTGGGCGGTATCTGGATAGCGCTGTCGCATGTTGTGCTCGGCATTTTGCTGGGCATTACCCTTATCGGCATCCCCTTTGCCCGCCAGCATTTTAAACTGGCCGGGCTGGCGCTTACGCCCTTTGGCAGGAAGGTGGTAAACAGTCCAGCTTAAGGTTTGCTTCCTTTGGAGTGCCGCACAGGCTTGGCACCGGATTTTTTTAATCACATCTTTGCACATGCCTTCTTTGCGCATTGTATTTATGGGCACCCCCGATTTTGCCGTGCCCAGCCTGGACATACTGGTACAACAGGGTTACAAACTGGCGGCCGTAATTACCGCTCCTGACAAACCCCGTGGTCGTGGGCGCGAAGTAACACCTTCACCGGTAAAACAATATGCCCTGAGCCGGGGCCTGCACGTGCTACAGCCCACCAACCTGAAAGACCCGGACTTCCTGACTGAGTTGCGCAACCTTAACGCCAACCTGCAGGTGGTGGTGGCCTTTCGCATGCTGCCGGAAGCAGTATGGGCCATGCCGGCCCTGGGCACGTTTAACCTGCACGCTTCGCTGCTGCCGCAGTATCGCGGTGCCGCACCCATTAACTGGGCCATCATAAACGGTGAACGGGAAACCGGTGTAACCACTTTTTTTCTGCAACAGGAAATAGACACCGGCAACATCATCTTTCAGGAAAAAGAACCCATTTTCGATACCGATGATGCCGGCACCCTGTACGAGCGCCTGCGTTACAAAGGGGCACATCTGGTATTGAAAACCGTACAGGCTATAGAAGCCGGCAATTGTCCGTCACAACCACAGGTGGTTACAGCACCGCTAAAAACTGCACCCAAAATTTTCCGCGACACCTGCCGCATAAACTGGCATCAGCCGGCCATCAACATTCACAACCTGGTGCGCGGTTTGAGTCCCTACCCCGCCGCATGGACAAACTGGAACGGAAAAAACTATAAAATTTTTAAAACTCAGGTACTGCCCCAATCATTCAGCAATGAGGCGGGCGCCATCAGCACCGACCACAAAACATGGTTGCATGTACAAACGGCTGAAGGAAGCATAGCCGTGCTGGAACTGCAAGCGGAAGGGAAAAAAAGAATGACCATACCAGAGTTCTTCAGGGGAAATAAGCTGTAAATTTCGGGCCCAACATGATTATATCATTGATTGCCGCACTCGCCCGTAACCGGGTAATAGGGAAGAACAACGACCTACCCTGGCACCTGCCCGATGACATGCAGTACTTTATGCGCACTACCCGCGGACACCATGTTATAATGGGAAGGAAAAACTACGAATCCATACCACCAAAATTTCGGCCTCTGCCCCATCGCAGCAACATAGTGATTACCCGACAGCCTCATTATGCTGCACTCGGATGCCAGATAGTACATTCTTTTGCCGATGCGCTGCAGGTGGCCAGGCAGGCAGGCGAAAACGAAGTGTTTGTAATTGGTGGTGCACAGATTTACCTCGAGGCCCTTCCGCTGGCTCACCGCCTCTACCTTACCGAAATTCATGCCGAAATAGAAGGCGATACTTTTTTTCCGGTATTTAACAAAAGTGAATGGAAAGAAGTGTCGCGCAAATACCATGCTATGGATAACCGCCATGCTTTTGCTTTCGACTTTGTAATATACCACCGCATAAACCAACCTGCCCATGCCTCAGCTTAATAACCGGGTAATCTGGATAACAGGTGCTTCCTCAGGTATAGGCGAATCGCTGACTTATGCGTTAGCCGCTCGCGGTAACCGCCTGATCCTGTCGGCCCGCAGAAAAGAAGAACTGGAACGTGTAAAAGGCAACTGCCCCCCAGGAACACAGACCAATATCCGTATATTGCCCCTCGACCTCAGCAAGCCCGAAACACTCAGGCTCATAACCGAAGCAGCGCTGCAGCTCTTTGGCAATATAGACGTAGTCATCCTGAACGGGGGCATCAGCCAGCGCAGCCTGGCTATTGAAACCCATACAGATGTAGACCGCAGGCTTATGGAAGTTAACTTTTTCGGCAACGTAGCGCTAACCAAATATCTGCTGCCTCACTTCATAGCGCGCAAATCCGGTCATCTGGTGGTGGTAAGCAGTGTGATGGGCAAGTTCGGCACGCCCTGGCGATCGGGCTATGCCGCCTCCAAACACGCCCTGCACGGCTTTTACGACTCATTGCGCGCTGAGCTGTGGAAATCCTGCCCGGACATATACGTTACATTGGTATGCCCCGGATGGGTACGTACCTCCATAACCCTGCATGCCCTTACAGGCGATGGCAGGCCCCTGAACCTAATGGACCGCGCCACGAATAAAGGCATGGAACCTGACCGTTTCGCCCGACAGATGATTCGGGCCATCGAAAAGCACAAAGAAGAAGTATATATTGGCGGCATGAAAGAAGTGCTGGCCGTTTACCTGAAACGCTTTTTCCCTTCGCTGTTCTCGCGTATAGTGCGCAAGGCGCGCGTGCGGTAGTTGCTATGGATATCCTTCAGCATGTTTTGATAGTGGGTGTGGGCTTTGTGGCCGGATTCCTCAATACTGTAGCCGGAGGAGGATCGCTAATTACCCTTCCTGTACTTATTTTCTTGGGTCTGCCCGGTGCCGTTGCCAACGCCACCAACCGCGTTGCCATTATGGCACAAAATATTTCGGCTGTTACAGGTTTTAACAGCAAAGGCGTAAAATTGCCCATGCCCTACAGCCTGTTCCTGGCAGGTGCATCGCTGGCGGGCGGTTTTCTGGGTGCACGCCTGGCAGTTAATATTAACGATACGCTCTTTAACCGCATATTGGCGGTCATTATGGTTGCCGTGGTGGCAAGTATTGTACTGGACAAACGGCATCCTTCACGCGCGCCTGACGAACGCCTTACCCTGCCCGCGCAAATGGCCGGCATCGTGGCCTTCTTTCTTCTGGGGGTTTATGGTGGTTTTATCCAGGCCGGCATAGGCTTTCTGGTTATTGCCGTGCTTACGCGCATTAACCGGCTAAGTCTCGTTAAAACCAATTATATCAAGGTATTTGCAGCACTGCTCTATACCGGTGTGGCTATTGTGATATTTGCGCTTGAAAACAAAATAATCTGGACCACCGGACTGGTACTGGCAGTGGGACAGGGCCTGGGTGGCTGGTTTGCCAGCCGGTGGAGCGTAAATAAAGGTGAAGTATGGATTAAACGCGTAATGGTAGCAGCTGTTACGGTGCTGTCCATCAAACTTTGGTTCTTCAACACATGACTGATATTACCCTGCTTACCGATCAGCGATATGTGAATCCGTCTAATCCCGATTGGTATGTGGAAAACATATTGCAAGAGGACCGTCTGCTGCGCGAGGCCCTGGAACAACGCGGACTTAAAACCAATCGAATTAACTGGGATGACCCGTCATACAACTGGAAAGACACACGCTACGCTTTGTTTCGTACCACATGGGACTATTTTAATCGCTTTACTGAGTTTGTGGAGTGGCTGCAAAAAGTGCGCAGCCAAACCTGCCTGATTAACCCCTATGAGCTTATTTTATGGAACCTCGACAAGCACTACCTTCATGACCTGCACCAGCGCGGTATAGCCATACCCCCCACCCGGTTTCTGGAACCAGGAGATAAGCGACCCTTAGCAGAAATTGTACAAAGCACCGGCTGGAGTGAGTGCATTCTTAAGCCGGCTGTATCCGGAGCCGCACGACATACCTACCGGTTTCACAGCACAGCTGCACATGAATATGAAAACATTTTCAGAAAGCTAATCCAAAACGAAAGCATGCTGCTGCAGCAGTTTCAGCCGTCTGTATTGCAAAAAGGTGAAGTTGCCTTGATGTTTTTTGACGGAAAGTTTACCCATGCCGTGCTTAAACGTGCCCGCCCCGGCGATTTTCGCGTGCAGGATGACTTTGGCGGCACCGTACACCCCTGCACACCAACGCCGGAAGAGGTGGCCTTAGCCGAACAGGTGGTTTCCGTTTGCCGTCCTGCACCCGTTTATGCCAGGGTAGATATCATATGGAACAACTGCGGAGAACCCTGTGTTTCGGAGCTGGAGCTTATTGAGCCCGAGCTGTGGTTCAGGATGTACCCGCCTGCTGCGCAACAGTTTGCTGATGCCGTAGTAAAGTATATTGCGCATGAGTAGGTTAATATGCTATTGTTGAATTAGTGTTTAATACTAGCCATAACAAAAAAGCCCGGCCGGAGCCGGGCTTTACAGGATGTTCTGGTTATTTGTTTTATGGCTTACTGCCCAGCATTACCAGGTCGTTTACACTTATTTCGGTAATGTAGCGCTTTTCTCCGTCGCTGGTTTCGTACATGCGGTGGATGAGCCGCCCTTCTACTGCTACTTCCGCACCCTTGCGCAGATACTTTTCGGCTACGTCAGCCAGCCGGCCCCAAATTACCACGTTATGCCACTGGGTATCCTGCACTTTTTCGCCCTTCTGGCTTTTATACACCTCGGTGGTGGCAATTGAAAACGAGGCCCGTTTTTTTTCGCCAAATACTTTTACTTCGGGATCTTTGCCCAAACGTCCGATGAGCTGAACGCTGTTACGCAAACTTTTCATAACACAACAATTTTTAAGGTTACACACACATTAGTTTTAGTTTTTGCCTGCCTGCTGCGTTCCGGACCGCCCGGCAGACGATGCAAAGGTGCAGGGGGATTTTGGGGTTACTTGTAGGATAATCAGATACAATCGGTTATATTCGTTTGCAAACGTTTAAAAACGGATAAATCCTTTAAAAATGCCCGAAAACAGCGTTCGTACCTGCATAGAGTGCGGTGAAAAACTGGTCGGCCGCATTGATAAAAAGTTCTGCTCCGATTCCTGCCGCATTGCCTATAACAACCGGCTAAACAGCAGCGATACCAGCTACATGCGCAGTGTAAATAACATTTTGCGCAGAAACCGGCGTATTCTGCAGGCGCTTAATCCTACAGGTAAAACCCGTATAAGCCGGGAAAAGCTGCTGGAAAAGGGATTCGACTTTAACTACTTTACCAGCCAGTACAAAACCCGCGACGGAGCCATATACCATTACTGCTACGACCAGGGCTACCTGGAGCTGGATAACCACCAGTATTTGCTGGTGGTAAAAAAGGATGTTGGTTAACGTTGACAGTGCCTGCATGGCTAAAAACAAAACGTTATAGAGCATTTTAAAACAGCATTACAACCAAGCATTAAATAGGAAAAAATGAAAGCAGAAACAACCGAGCAGTACCTTGAACAACTCACTGCTGAACGAAAAGTTGCAATTGGAAAATTGCGGCAAATCATACTTGACAAATTGCCAAATGGTTTTATTGAAACAATTAGTTACGGGATGATTAGCTTTGTGGTTCCGCATTCAATTTACCCGAACGGATACCATTGCAACCCTAAACAACCATTACCTTTTATCGGTATTGCTTCACAAAAAAACTTTATTGCACTTTACCATATGGGGCTTTATGCAAATCCTGAATTATTAAAATGGTTTACTACCGAATACCCGAAACACTGTAAAACAAAATTGGATATGGGAAAGAGTTGTATTCGCTTTAGAAAACCTGACCAAATTCCGTTTGAACTGATTGGCGACCTTTGTTCAAAAATGACAGTTAAACAATGGATTAAAATATATCAAACTAATTTAAAACGATAAAATTATGAAGAACTTTAAAATCGAAGTAAAGTGGGCATTTATTTTCATAGGTTCACTTTTATTATGGACGCTTTTGGAAAGATTACCTGGGCTTCCCCGACTGCCCTTACAAATCAAGTGCAAAAACGGATAATTCTGCAACGACTCAAAATTCCGACAACGGAAAACCGAGCTGCTGTAAAAATGGAAAGCCAAGTTGTTGTGCAAAAAATTAACTCACTTTTCAAAGGGTGGTTGTTACAGGTGCTATCATGATTTCTTCCGGGTTAGGCCTGTCAATATTATTACGGAAAACGTTCAGGACTTGCCGAAGGGGAGCCTGCTCTAAAACCTCCGCTTTTCAGCAAAATTTACCAGCTAATTCCAGCAGCTTTATCTGCTCTTTACGCATTAAGCATAAGCACCCGTCATTTCTTCATATACTTCCAGTTTCGCTGTTTGCCTTCGGCAATCCAGGTAATGGCCTGTTCCAGCCGTCTGCTGCGGGTAGCTTCGGTTTTGGCTTCGGTTAGCCATTCTACATATTCGCGCTGTTGTGCAGCAGTAAAGTTTTTAAATACCTGCAATGCCTGTTTGTTTTTCTTCAGCGCCTGGGTAAAATCATAAGGCAACTGCACCGGTTGTTTTTTCTTTTTTGGCGGCAATTTTACACCGGCCTCGTTAAGTTTCATGGCCTGGACCACAAAATCTGTAATGACCTCATCAGGTGGCAGGTGCTGCAACAATTCAATACGCCCCAGGTGGCCCATGCCATTGCCCCCCTGGTTGCTGCGCTTTTTTAAATATTTTTTCGGATCATTTAACAGGGCAGCTTTCCAAAATCCAAAGGCCACATGCTGTTTAAAAGCCGACATAAAACACATGGGGCCTTTGTATTCAAAAAATGGAAATCCCCATTTTATCGTTTCGGTTACTTCAGGACAGGCACGGTGCACCAACATGCGCAAGTGCTGTAACACAGGCCGGGCAAAAGGTTGCGCTTTCGCAATATAGGCATCAACTTGCGTGGACGTTTTCATTATTCACACAGGTTTTGTTACACCTCTGCCTTGCCACCCAGCCGGCATATGTTATCCATGCCCAAATGAAAGAGTGCATCACCGGCATTTATTACAGGGCAGTTATTTAGTCCGATAATATAGGCCGTTTGGGGAGAAACCACCCGGTGCTTGAATTCTCCGAAGGGGTCGGTAATGGTGCCCAGCCACTCGCCCTTGTGCACCATTTGTCCGCATTTTACGGTGCTATGAAACAAGCCCGCATATTTGGCACGCACCCACAATGTACTCCAAATCACCCGATTTTCTTCTTTCGGCTCGGGCGCCCAGTCAATCATGTGCAAATATTTCATCAAACGCAGGGTGCCGGCAATTCCTTCTTCAACAGCCTGATGGTCGAACCGCAGCGATTCACCGCCTTCGTACACAATAATATTTTTTCCTTTTTTGGCGGCCTCTTTGCGCAGCGAATTGGGCCGGAAGGGCGCATCGAGTGTAAAAGGCGCACAGAAAGCCCGGGCCAGTTCGGCATTTTTTTCATCGGCCAGCACGGCCCGTACCTGGGGGTAGTTGGTGCGCATGGCCCCGCCGGTATGAAAATCAACACCATAATCAATATAGGGTATCACCTCGTGAGTTACATGCCAGGCCACGCGGCTGGCAAGCGACCCGCTTTTGCTGCCCGGAAAAGACCGGTTTACATCTTTGCCATCGGGCACCTCGCGCGAAAAGTTTAGAAACCCATATACATTAATAATGGGCATGCATACCACTGTGCCCCGTTTGGGGCGGTGCAGGTCGCTGTCCAGTATTCTGCGAACAATCTCCAGCCCGTTTATTTCGTCACCATGCATTCCGGCCATTAGAGCAAGAACAGGGCCGTCTTCCAATCCGCGCGAAATATATATGGGCGTGTCGATAAGCGTATGCGAGGGCAGACGCGCAATGTTAATCGTTACTTCCCTGAACTCGCCAGGCCTTATTTCGTGTCCGGCAAATTTAATGCTTCGCAAGGCTGTTTATTTTGAATTTAAGCAGGTAAAAAAAAGAGGACTTTTGCCCGTTAGCAAATTAAGCATTTATCTTGTCCTTCTGTATTTTCTTTTTCATGGCGTTGCGCTCAAGGTATTCGATAATCTTGCCGGCAATATCCACCTTGGTAGCGCCCTCTATGCCCTCAAGCCCGGGTGAGGAATTTACCTCAACAATAAGCGGACCGCGATTTGAGGGGAGCATATCCACGCCTGCAATGCCCAGGCCCAGTTTTTTAGCTGCCGCTATGGCTGTAGCTTTTTCTGCCCGGCTTAACTTAACCAGCGAAGCCGAACCACCCCGGTGCAGGTTGGACCTGAATTCGCCCGGACGGGCCTGCCGCTTCATGGCGCCCACTACTTCACCGTCTACCACAAAAGCGCGGATGTCGGCACCGTTGGCTTCTTTAATAAACTCCTGCACAATAATACGGGCATGGATGCCGTGAAAGGCTTCGATTACCGACTGGGCAGCCTTTTTGTTTTCGGCAAGTACTACGCCCAACCCCTGCGTGCCTTCCAGCAGTTTGATTACCACGGGGGCTCCGCCTACCGATTCTACAATGCCTTCGGTGTCACGCGAGTAATCCATAAAAATGGTTTTGGGTAAACCCAGGCCAGCGCGCGACAGAATCTGCAGGCTGCGGAGCTTATCGCGCGAACGAATAAGTGCCTGCGATTCGATGGCTGTAAATACTTTCATCATTTCGAACTGACGCACCACGGCTGCACCATAAAAAGTAACCGAGGCACCAATACGGGGTATGATGGCATCAAAGTAGTCGAGCTTGCGCCCGTGATACAGCACCATGGGATTCTTCTTTTCAATAAACAATACGCATTTCATGTGGTCGATGATTTCCACATGATGTCCCCGTTGTTCTCCGGCTTCCTTCAAACGCCGGGTAGAGTACAGTTTGGGCTCACGCGAAAGGATGGCGATATTCATAAACACAATGAATTTAAGGTTTATTGAACAGGCACTTCAGCCTTTTTCCGGCAGCTTAACCTTATGTACACTTGCCTTCATGGCCCGTTTGTTTTTGTAGGATAGGTTTTTCTGTTTTACATCGATTATAAAGCGGCCACGCAGCACTTTTCGTCCGAGTAAAACCGGAAATTTAAGTGAGCCACGGTTGCTGAGTGAAAATTCTGTTTCGATTGTTTTACCGTAAATAACCACCCCGGTCTTTATCAAATACCGGCGCTCTACCTCACCAAATGAGTTTTTAATGTTTCGCTCATCAAATTCATTTACCACGAATTTCATTCCGGTAAATTCGGGATGTTCTTCATCGAGCAGCACAAACTCCAACCGGCCGTTTACTACTTCGGCCCGGGCACAATGCAGGCTACTGGTGTAGGCTCCTGTATCAATTTTGGCGTGAAGATTGTACAGCCCAAGGCCGGGCAGGTCAACACGGTCGTAACGGCCAAGCGTTTCCATACCTGATTTTATTCTAAGATGCAAAAAAAAGGAACATGATATAAACCTCGTTTAAAAATTTTTAAACTTTTTAGTTCCCCCCTGAAAATAAAAAAAAACAGCGGCATGCCGCTGTTTTATCCATCCGTAAAAAGCTACCCTTAATTTGCGGTTATTTTAAACGAAACGGCTGTGTTTTCCCATTTCAGGGTAACGGCTTCGGCACCAACATCTATGGTAAACATTTCGGTAAAATCGGTTGCAACAGGTTTTACCTTTACCACCAGGGCATTCTGGTCCTTATTTTTTTCGTAGTCATAAGCACCCCATTGACCGAGTTTTTTATTGAAGATGATGCTCCACTCCTGTTCGCCCGGAATAGTAAACAGGGTGTATTTGCCGGCGGGCAATGCCTGACCTTCTATTTTAACATTCTTGTCGAACGAAATGGTAGTAGCTTCGTTGGCACCCGTGCGCCATACTTCGCCATAAGGAACCAGGCCACCCATAATTTTGCGACCTTTAACGGATGGACGGCTATACTCAACAGTAACGTTTACACCATTAATGGTGCCCGTGGCCGTAGCCGGCGGACTGGGGCGTTTGGACTTGTCTTGTGCGCAGGCCACAATAAAGCCTGCAAGCAGTGCCATGTAAATTAATTTGTGTTTCATAGGTTTAATTTGGGTTATGGTTAAAAGAAAATGCCCCGAACAATCAGGGCATTAGAGTTATTTCACAAAACCTGTAAACCAATCGTATAAACGCAGGCCCGACCCAAAAGGTTTCTTAACGGTTAAAGAGATTCAGGGATGAGAGCGCCCGTTTTCCGCCGCCCATCTTGTTCATAGTGCGCATCATTTTGCGCATGTCGTCAAATTGCTTGAGCAGCTGATTGATCTGCTGCACGGTAGTGCCGCTTCCTTTGGCTATACGGTTTTTTCGGCTGCCGTTTATTATATGCGGATTTTCGCGTTCCTGGGGCGTCATTGACCGAATAATGGCTTCAACAGGTTTAAAGGCCGCATCATCTACATCTACATTTTTCAGGGCCTTGCCCATGCCGGGAATCATGCCCAGCAAATCTTTCATATTGCCCATTTTTTTAATCTGCTCCAGCTGGCTCAAAAAGTCATTAAAGTCGAACTGGTTTTTTCTTATTTTCTTATTCAGCCGGCGGGCTTCTTCTTCATCAAATGCCTGCTGGGCTTTTTCTACCAGGGTAACCACATCGCCCATGCCCAGAATACGGCTGGCCATGCGGTCGGGGTAGAAGCGCTCCAGCGCTTCCATTTTTTCACCAGTGCTGATAAACTTAATGGGCTTGTTCACCACCCTTCTGATGGAAAGGGCGGCACCGCCCCGGGCATCGCCATCGAGTTTGGTAAGCACTACCCCGGTAAAATCCAGGCGGTCGTTAAAAACCTTTGCGGTGTTTACGGCATCCTGGCCTGTCATGGCGTCTACCACAAACAATGTTTCAGCAGGGCGCAACGCTTCTTTCAGCCTGGCAATTTCATTCATCATTTCCTCGTCAACGGCCAGGCGCCCGGCCGTATCTACAATTACCACACGGTAATTATGTTTTTGGGCGTACTCGATAGCTGCACGTGCTATTGCCACAGCGTTGGTATTACCGGGCTCGGCATAAACCTCAACGGCTACCTGTTCACCCAGTGTTTTGAGTTGGTCAATGGCTGCAGGCCGGTAAATGTCGCAGGCTGCCAGCAGCACCTGCCTCCCCTGGCGCTTGAGGTAGTTGGCCAGTTTTGCAGAAAAAGTGGTTTTGCCCGAACCCTGCAAACCCGCAATAAGTATCACAGTCGGGTTTCCGGTAAGGGTTAGGTCTTCACTCTGGCCGCCCATGAGTGCAGTAAGCTCATCGTTGGTAATTTTTACCAGCAACTGCCCGGGCGAAACCGAAGTGAGCACGTTCTGGCCCAGTGCCTTTTGTTTAATTTCATCGGTTACCTCTTTGGCCACCTTGTAGTTTACATCGGCATCAATAAGTGCCTTGCGTATTTCCTTAATGGTGGCGGCAACGTTTATTTCGGTTATGCGCCCCTGGCCTTTCAGGGTTTGAAAGGCCTTTTCGAGTTTCAGACTTAAGCTTTCAAACATGATTGATGCAAAGAAGGGCAAAGTTAAGCGATAATTCCCAGCCAAAGCCGGCTTCTGCGGTATTTTCGGCTATCGGTATCAAAATAGAGTACGGAAAGGTATAAAAGCGTAGGCCTCTCCGCTTTTAAATTCATTCTGGTTAGCCGGCAGTTCAAGGAAGCCATGTACGTTTTTCAGGTTTATAAAGTCGCCCGAGCCATGGCCGGCCACCGGAACAGCCCAAAGCATGCCCTGCTCCGTTCTTATTTCCACCTGTAAAAAATAAGTAAGGGGGAGTTCAAAATGCACTTCCGATGCCAGCCTGGCCTGCACCATGGGCACAGTTACTCTCATGGAACGCAGTATCCAGGGCCTGATGTACCGATAAAAGCACAGGTGGGCCGAAACCGGGTTGCCGGGCAGTGCAAATACCACCTTTCCATCGGGCCGGCAGCCAAACCAGAAAGGCTTGCCGGGCTTCTGGGCAACGCTGTGAAACAGTTTTTTAACTTTAAGTTTTTCAAGAATCTGAGGCAGGTAATCGAACTTGCCCTTCGATACGCCTCCGGAAAGTATGAGCACATCGTACCGGGCAAGCAAATCGTTCAATGAAGTGTATAGCAGGTTGTCATCATCTTTGAAATGAAACAAGTCGGCCTTCCAGCCCAGGGTTGCCAGTGCGGCCTGAAGTGCCGGGGTATTCGACTGCCGGATTTGATGGGCCAGTGGCCTTGTCTGCACGGGCACCAGTTCATTACCGGTAGAAACGAGTGCCGTGGCCGGAAAGCCGTACACATTAACCGATGCTTTACCAACTGAGGCCATTACAGCCACCTCGGCCGGTGAGATAACCGTTCCAATGGCGAGCACTGTCTCCCCCTGCCGGGCATCGGCACCTTTGCGGTGCACATTCATCCAGGGTGTTACGGTTATGTGCGGGTGGGGTGTAAAAGTAGTTCCGTCAGCAATGCCCCATTCATAGGGAATAACCGCATCGGCACCGCCTGACAGCACGGCACCGGTCATTATTTCAATACACGTATCAGAATGTGCCAAAAGCAGGGGTTCAGTTCCCGCAGCCTGCACGCCGGCAATAGTGTAGCTTTTTCCGGGCGAAAACCCGCGTGAGTCAACCGCATAGCCATCCATGGCCACGCGGTTAAAGGGGGGCAGGTCGCGGTCGGCTGTTACTTCTTCGGCCAGCACCCGGTTTATAGCTTGCTGCAGGGGTACCGTTTCCGGGTGTACTGCTGCCGGCACAGATTGTATAATTTCCTCTGCCTGCTGTACGCTTACCATGGGGTTTTGTGTAAATTTGAAATCGAACCGGAATGAAAGATATAAAATTATCACACCTGGACGAAAGCGGTAGGCCACAGATGGTTGATGTCAGCCACAAAGCCGTAACCCTGCGCACGGCCCGGGCCCAGGCCGAGCTGGTGGTGCCCGATAGTCTGACTGCCCTGCTGCGCGACAACGAGATACAAACAGCCAAAGGACCGGTATTTCAAACCGCTGCGCTGGCCGGCACCATGGCCGCCAAAAACACATCAGCCCTCATACCACTGGCACATCCGCTGCCCCTTAACCATGTGCATATTGATATCCGCGCAGAACAAAACAGGATTTTTATAGAAACACAGGTTACGGTACACGGACGCACCGGTGTGGAAATGGAAGCCCTTACAGCAGCGGCAATAGCCGCGCTGACCATTTATGATATGTGCAAGGCTGTTTCGCACCAAATTATTATCCGCGAGATAAGGCTGCTGGAAAAAACCGGGGGCAAAAGTAATTTTACTGCCCGGCCATGAAATATACCTTTCGCAGGCGCCTGTACCTAACACTTGAACCCACCGAAAAGGGAGGCTTGCCGGAACGAATTTTTGAGGTTGTACTTGTTGCGGTAATCCTGTTCAACATCGTAGCCATAATTCTTCAGTCGGTTCCGTCTTACAACCAGCAGTGGCATCTTTTATTTTATCGCTTTGAAATTTTTTCTGTTGTATTCTTTACATTGGAATACCTGGCTCGTGTGTACGCCTGTGTGGAACATCCCAAATTTAAAGGTAGCGTTAAAGGACGGCTTCGGTACATCCGCACCGGAATGGCCCTTGTTGATTTAATGGCCTTTCTGCCGTTTTACCTCACCTTTCTGCCCCTAGACCTGAGATTTCTGCGGGTATTCCGGCTCATGGCTTTGTTCCGCATGTTCAAAATTACCCGCTATATGCAGGCCATGTCTATTTTCAGGCAGGTTATAAAGGAGCGGAAAGAGCAACTGGTATTAAGTTTCGTGTTTATTCTGTTTGTGCTCGTTATCATCTCTTTTTTTATGTACTACGCTGAGCGTGATGCCCAGCCCGACAAATTTGGCTCCATTCCCGAAGCCATGTGGTGGGGTATGGCCACGCTTACTACCGTGGGTTATGGCGATGTGGTGCCCATAACGCCGCTGGGCAAATTCCTGGGAGGGCTTTTTGCCATTTCGGGGGTGGCCATCCTGGCTCTGCCTGCCGGTATTCTCAGCTCCGGTTTCTTTGAGCTGCTGCATAAACCCGACAAAAAGAGACACGTTTGTCCGCATTGCGGAAAAGAATTTCATGACTAACTCCGGATTTTTGGGCCTGGTTCTGGCCGGTGGCTTAAGCATTCGTATGGGCAGCGATAAATCGCAAATGGTGTACCAAAGCCTGCCGCAATACGAACAGGTTGCCCGGCTTCTGGAATTGTTTTGCCGGCAGGTTTTTATATCTGTTCGTAACCCACTGCCAGCTTTATCTTTTCCGGTAATAGCCGACCGCTTTCCATCGGAAGGACCCCTTGCCGGAATACTTTCGGCCTTAACCGAACACCCCGGGGCCGCCTGGCTTATTGCCCCGGTTGATATGCCGGCACTGGATTACCCGACTGTTGACTTTCTGGTTCGGCACCACAGCCCGGCACATTCCGTTACCTGCTTTCGGCATCCGGACGACCATCGGCCTGAGCCCTTACTGGCGATATGGCAGGGCCACGTGCTGCCCGACCTGCTTACCTATTACAACCGGGGCGGGCGCAGCGTAAGAAGATTTATTGAAAGCACTTCTGCAGTTGTATTAAACCCGCCTGATGCGCGAACCCTTGTTAATGTTAACACTCCGGCCGAACAGGAAGCATTCCTGGCCAAAAAATTGAATAAGGCAAAATAACCTTACATCTATAAAACCGGAAGGGCGTATCGCTTATACAACGATTTTTGCCGAAAGTCACACTGTTTGGCAGTAGTGTTTAAAAAGATAAACAATGGTAAGTAGTTATTTAATAGCACGATACGCAGCACCATCCAGTAATTACTTAAACCAGCAGCGTTAACTTTTTTAAAATCAGAACCAAAAAGAAAATTTCAAAAACATTAAAAATTAATTTCTTACATCCTGTTCACCTTAGGCGGAACAATTTTTACCTTAGCATTGTCTTAACAAAAAAAGGTTGGCTTATGAAATCCGTTAGTCGTACCCAATTCAATCCTATTAG
>FWPU01001558.1_pt1 | contig 68176 bp, 73 predicted proteins | sample 2228361 | NCBI WGS metagenome assembly FWPU01 (sample SAMEA103939777, study PRJEB20133) | metagenome
GGCTTGCTGACAGGTTAAGAAGAATAATTGGCAACGCGGGCGTTGTTATTGAAACACCCAACCCTGAAGCACTTCGTGAGGTGGCAGAAAAATTCAAACAAAATGGCGTAGACCTGCTCTTAATAAATGGGGGTGACGGAACTCATCACCAGGTCCTTACACATTTCCTGAATATCTACAAGGATAAAAAACTACCCCCTGTCCTTCACCTTCGTGGAGGCACAATGAATACCGTAGCTAACTCACTGAAGGTTAAAAAATTATCAACAGAGAAACTTTTGAAAAAAATTGTGGACAAATATACAAGGAAGGAAAAAATTGACATAATTGAAAGAAACACAATAAAGGTTAATGATAAATTCGGCTTTATCTTTGGAAGCGGACTCGTTTCAAATTTCCTTGATGCCTATTATAATGGGAAAGGAACTGGCCCCTGGAAAGCATTAAAGGTAATACTCAAGGGAATTGGCTCTGCAATTTCCGGGACAGAATATGTAAAAAATCTATTCAAAACAGTAAAGGCGAGAATTATTGCTGACGAAGAGACGATTCCACTCAATAATTTTACTGTAATTTTAGGAGCAACCGTAAGGGATGTAGGACTGAATTTGAAGCCCGCATATATGGCTGGAAAGGCAGGATTTTTTCACCTCCTTGCATCAGATATAAATGTGTTCAGGGTTCTTTCTTATATTCCGAAAATGCTGATGGCAAAGCCCCTCGAAGCAAAAAAAATTTTCTCACGACTTGTAAAAAGAGTTATAATTGAACCCCTTGACTCTGATCCAATAAGATATACAATAGATGGTGAGCTGTATTCAGTGGAAAAGTCCATAGATGTCCAGATTGGTCCTGTCATAAATGTAGTGAGGGGATAAATGGGAGAGGTGCTCTCTTCTATAAAGAACTGGCCTGATTCAGAAAAACCACGAGAGAGGTTGTTGAGCAAAGGGCAGGAGTATCTTTCCGATGCGGAACTGCTGGCAATAATTATAGGAGGTGGCTCTTTCGGTATGAATGCTGTTGAGACAGGGAGGGCTCTTTTGAAAAAGTACGAAACGCTGGAAAAAATAGGTGTCGCAGCGCCAGCGGAATTAATGAGCATTAAAGGAATCGGTCCTACAAAGGCAAGCAAATTGCTTGCTACCTTTGAAATCTCAAGACGGTTAGCAACCAAAAATACTGCCCCGGGCTTTAGAGTCCTTTCCAGCAAAAATGTATTTGAATTTTTGAGAGGAAAATTATCAGGACAGAAGAAGGAATTCTTCTATACACTGCTTTTAAACGGTAAGAACAGAATATTAAAATGCGAAAACATCTCCATTGGCTCATTAACAACAAGCATTGTCCATCCGAGGGAGTCCTTTCTGCCTGCAATAAAATACTCTGCTGCCGCGGTAATTTTTGTTCACAATCATCCCAGCGGAGACCCGACTCCAAGTCAAGAAGATAGATTAATCACAAGGCGACTCTTTGAGGCAGGCGAAATTCTCGGCATTAAGGTACTTGACCATGTTATAATAGGAGACAATAATTATTATAGTTTTGCCGATAATAATGATTTAATGTATAGTATGAATAAAGCATAGGAGGAACAGGTATGAATCTTAAAAAATTATACTTAATCATCCTAATCTCCACTATTTTTACCTTCCCATCGTTATCAGAGGCCTCAAAGATCGCTGTCCTGCCATTCAAAAATCTCTCCGGGGACAAAGCACTTGAACAACTGAGTGAAGGGATGTCTGAGGCAATATCCGTTGAATTACTTAAATTCCCCTTTATCACACTAATCCCGAAACAGGAGGTTCAGAAGGTTCTTTATCAATATAGCAGTGAGGAACTAACCCCTATCATTGGCAAAAAGGTGGGAGCAGAACTTAAGGCGGATTTTACGGTTATTGGCGATTATAAACGCGCAGGAGATAAGATAGAAGTAAGTATAATTTTTGTCCAGATAATAGATGGCAAGGTTTTGAAATCATTTAAAGAAACTGGCATGGTGGATGATATTTTCCTGATTCAATCAAGAATTGTGAAAGGAATTTCCGGTTTCTTCAGTAAAAATCCACAACCGGTTGCATCAAAACCATCACCAAAACCAGCGCCAACGCCATCTACCTCTGCTGAGGATGAAGCAACATACCGCCTGCTCCAGCAGCAAACCGGGAAAGGCGGAATAGATGCAACCCAGAAGGCACTTGAGGCAAAGAAGATACAGGCAGCGGAATGGTTTAACAGAGGCGCAGCGCTGGGGAACAATTCGCCTGAGGAGATATCTTATTATCTAAAAGCACTTGAGATTGACCCCACCTTTGCACCTGCACACTACAACCTCGGCTATGTTTATCTATACAAAAATATGAAACAGGAAGCAACTAAGGAATTTCTTGAATTTCTTAAATATTCTGATAATGAATTTGACAAAGAAAAGGTGCGTGCCACTCTGAAGGGAATGGGTATCGTCATAATACCGCCGCCAGAAACAGGAACATCTGTCATTGACTGGTATAATGCAGGACTGAAACTCGGAAATAATTCAGATGAAGAAGCAGCATACTACAAAAAGGCACTTGAGATTGACCCCACCTTTGCGCCAGCATATTACAGTTTAGGACTTCTGTACTACAGAAGAAAGATGTACGCTGAGGCACTCCCTCCGCTAAGGCAATACCTTATTTATACTACTGATCCAGAGACACAGAAAGAGCAGATCAGGCAAATTGTCCAATATTTAGAAAAGGTTGCAGGAACACAGCAACAACCCATACCGCAACAACCTTCGCAGGGAGAATTTCAGCCACTTGAGGAAATGCCTTCTGACACCGATGAACTGAACATAGAGAAATAAATTCAGGTCCTATGATTTTATCTGCTACTCCACCAACTAATGATGTCACTGAGAGTCTTTTCAATTTTATAATTTAGGGTCCATCCCGTTTCCTTTTTCAATTTTGAGTTATCTCCATAAAACCTCACCATCTCTGATTTTCTCACTCTCTTTTTCTCAACAACTACTTCTGCTCTACAACCAGCAATTTTAAGCATATTTTCTAATAAATCACTTAACCTGACTGCTCTGTTACTGCATACATTATAAACCTCTCCACATCTCCCTTTCTCCACTATAAGTAGATATGCGTTAACTACATCACGGACATCGGTAAAATCCCTGGAGACATTGAGATTGCCTGTTTTTACAACAGGTGGTTTTTCCCCCTTCATAATATCAGATATCTGCTTCGCAAAGCTTGAAACAACAAAGTCCGAACTCTGTCTTGGACCTATGTGATTAAAGGACCGCACAGTGAAAATATTCATACCGAAGGAATAATAATACTGTAACGAAAGCATCTCTGCGGCTGCTTTGCTTGCGCCGTATGGTGTATCAGGATTTAGTGGATGCGACTCATTCACAGGGAGTTCGCTCTCATCTACCTGTCCATACTCGTGAGCTGAGCCGACTACAAGGATCTTTGCTTCTGGAGAGAACTTTCTAACAGATTCCAGCAAATTGTATGTCCCCCAAAAATTTATCTTGTAAGTAATTCCAGGGTTCACGAACGACTCTGGAACAGAAGCAATACCTGCGAGATGAAAAACTATATCTGGCTTGAATCTTTTTATTGCCTCTGTAAGTTCGGAAGAATAAATTATATTACATCCTAAAATATTAATTCTTTTTAATAAAGGTCTTATATTATCTATTTTATTTAGATTAAGAACTGTCCCGCATACTCTATATCTTTTTTTTAAAAGTAATTCTGCAAGATGGGAGCCAGCAAATCCATCAATTCCTGTGATAAGGGCGCACTTCATTTTCCCATGGCAACACGTTCCATATCTGCATCAACCATCATCTCTACAAGTTGTCTGAAATTGACCTCGGGCTTCCAGCCAAGTTTTTCTCTACCCTTGGTAGCATCTCCCAGGAGATAATCAACCTCTGCCGGTCTGAAAAGTTCCTTATCCACTACTACATAATCCTTCCAGTTTAACCCAACCCTTGCAAAGGCAATTTCGGCAAAATCTCTAACTGTATGGCTCTCACCAGTAGCAATTACATAATCATCAGGCTTTTCCTGCTGGAGCATAAGCCACATTGCATTAACATAGTCGCCTGCAAAACCCCAGTCCCGGGATGCATCAAGATTACCGAGATGCAATTTGTTAGCTTTCTTATGTTTTATCATTGCAACACCGTAACTTATCTTTCGCGTAACAAACTCCTTTCCCCTCCTGGGCGACTCATGGTTAAACAATATTCCTGAACAGGCAAAAATACCAAAACTTTCCCTGTAGTTTACTGTCAACCAGTGGCCAAATAGTTTTGAGATCCCGTAGGGACTCCTTGGATAGAAGGAAGTTTTTTCATTCTGTGGAACTGTCTGTGCCTTTCCAAACATCTCACTGGAGGATGCCTGATAGAATCTGATTTTAGGATTAACAATACGTATGGCTTCAAGAACATTAGCAACACCAACACCTGTAACTTCTGCTGTCAATATTGGCTGTTCCCAGGATGTATAAACAAAGGACTGGGCAGCAAGATTATAAACCTCATCCGGTTCACATTCCTCAATAACTCGTATAAGAGAGGAAAGATCTGTGAGATCCCCAAGATAAATTTTTATCCTGTCAATAATATGCTCTATCCTCTCGAGATTCAGATGGCTTGTCCTCCTCACAAGCCCATAAACTTTATATCCCTTAGAAAGCAAAAGTTCAGCAAGATATGAGCCATCCTGACCGGTAATCCCTGTAATTAAAGCACTCTTCATCTTTCTCTCCTTTAAAATTATTTTATTTTAACAGAATTTCTAACTAGAATCAAACCTTTCCGTACCTTTCAAGCCATTGTTGAAAAACAAACAATGTCCAGAGTTTTTTCCTGTGGTCCCTCCTCTTTTGAAAGTGTTCGTTAAGCAGATTGGCAATATATTTTATATTGAAAAATCCATCATTCCTTACTCTGGTCTCATTAAATGTATCCAGAACCATATCCTTCATCTTTCCTGCAAACCATCGGGCAACAGGTATTCCAAATCCCTTCTTCTTTCTTCTCAGCACTGCTTTTGGCAAACACCCTTCCATCGTTTTTTTGAGTAGATATTTAGTCCTTAAGTGTCTTAATTTAAAACTCAACGGCAGCGACCAGACAAATTCAACAACTCGTGGGTCAAGGAAGGGGATTCGCACCTCAAGAGAGCAGGCCATACTTGCCCTGTCAACCTTCTGAAGCACATCCTCCTGAAGATAAAAGAAAAAATCAAGCACCTGGATCTTCTCTACATTATCTTTTATCCCATTATATTCGTAAAAGGCGCTCCTCTGTTCTTCATAAAAATCCATCCTCTTAAATGGAAAGAGGAGGAGGTTCTTTAAGTCCTCAATGCTGAATGAACCCAGCCAGAATATATTTCTCTGAAGCGCTGGCTCTTTAACAAAATGTACAAATCTCTTAATCTTAAAGTCAATACTAAAGTTATCAAAAGATACTGGCAGTGCATCAGCAATTGGCTTTATTATATTTCTATGAACAAAGGAGGGAACAATTCTGGAATAACCTTCTGCAAACCGGTGGGCATAATATGTTGGATAACCGGCAAATAACTCATCTCCTCCGTCTCCGCTCAGCGCCACTGTAACATTTTCACGGGTAAATTTAGAAAGAAGGTAAGTTGGGACAATGGAGGCATCTCCCAGTGGCTCGTCAAGAAAATCAAAGATAACCGGGATCGTATTAATCATATCCATATCCGTCATTCTTTTCTCATGGTGTTCTGTATCAAGATATGCTGAAACCATCTTGGAATATTTACTTTCGTCAAAGGAGGGATCGTCAAAAGATATTGAAAATGTTTTTACCCTTGAACTATGGACATTTTTCATAAAGTATGTAACTGAAGCTGAATCTATTCCTCCACTCAAAAAAGCACCCAATGGAACATCACTGATCATACGTATCTTCACAGAATCTTTAAAAAGTTCCAGGAATCTCTCTATTGCAGTAGGAAGAGCAACTTTTTCCTCAGACCTGTTTAAGTTTAACTTCCAGTACTGCCTTAACTCAACAGAACCCTTATGAAATTTTAGAAAGTGTCCTGACTTCAATTTATTGATGCTCTTAAAAATACTGTGCGGGGATGGAATATACTCCGCTATCATATATCTGCAGAGTGATTCCATATCAATTTCCCTTTTTAAATCAGGATATTTTAAAATTGCCTTCAATTCTGAGGCAAAGATTATGCCATCCTTTAAAATGGAATAATAGAGCGGTTTGATTCCAAACTGGTCTCTGACCAGGTATAATATCTCCTTCCTCTTATCCCACAGAGCAAAGGCAAACATGCCGTTAAGTTTGCTTATAAAATCAATGCCCTCTTCTTCATAGAGATGAACGATCACTTCTGTATCTGTTCGGGAATTAAATATATGCCCCCTTTTGATTAATCCACTTCTTAATTCCATAAAATTATAAATTTCACCATTGTAGACAACCGAGACATCTTTGTTTTCATTAAAGACCGGCTGACCTCCTGTCTCAAGGTCAATAATTTTCAATCTCCTCATGCCAAGTCCGATGCCTTCTGAAAAATAATATCCCTCATCATCGGGACCGCGATGACGAATGGTTGAATTCATTGCCTGCAGAATCTCTCTATCTGCACTGCGGTTATCATTAAAACAGATACCACATATTCCGCACATGGGATTTATTCAATATTGACCTTTGACCTGATTATGTAGATGGGCTTATTCTGGCCTTCAAAGTATGTCCGTATGAGAATCTCAGCAAGAAGTCCAAGCATAACCATCTGAAAACCAATGAGAAAGAGAAAAACAGCGAGAAGAAGCAGTGGGTTTCTGTGGGCCGGTGCATCAGGAAGATAGTATTTTTCTATAAGGACAACAATTCCGCTCAAAATTCCACCGAATGTCAAAAATAATCCAAGCCCTCCGAAGAAATGTATTGGCTTTGTGGAAAAACTGCCGAAAAAATAGGCAGTAATAAGATCAAGGATTACCTTAAAAATTCTTCCGAGACCATATTTGGAACTTCCTGCAGTTCTTGGATGGTGTTTCACCACAACCTCAGTTATTCTTGCACCACGCCAGGCAGCATACACTGGAATCAAACGGTGCATCTCCCCGTATAGATTTATGTCTCCAAGTAAACTCTTCCGATATGCTTTAAGGGTACAACCAAAGTCGTGGATCTTTACACCGGTTATAAGTGCAATCAACTTGTTTGCAATTATTGAGGGCAGGGTTCTTTGAAAGAATGGGTCGCTCCTGTGTTTTCTCCAGCCAGAAACAAGATCATAGCCCTCCCTCAATCTGGAAATAAGCATGGGAATGTCATCGGGGTCGTTCTGCAAGTCAGCGTCCATAAGAATAATAATCTCTCCACTCGCAAATCTTATTCCTGCTGATAAAGCAGCGGTCTGGCCAAAATTTCTAGCAAACTGCAATATTTTTACCCTCCTGTCGTTCTCTGCGATTGACTTCATAAGTTCAGGACCTGAATCAGTACTGCCATCATCAACGAATATTATCTCGTATTCCCCTTTTAGTGAATCCATTGATTTACATAATCCAGAATATAATCTTTGCAGATTTTCTCCCTCGTTATATACAGGTATTACAACTGAATATTCCATTTATTTAAGTCCCCGCACCTTTTCTTCTTTGCTAAGTGTCAGCAAAGAAAGATTCTCATAAAAAAGGAAAAAAAAGCCAAGCACTGTCACAGCAATAAACTGGACAAAATGTGTAACTACTGCGTAAGCAAATGCCCTTGAGGCATCAATACCATACATCTCAACTGCCTTCTGGCAGAAAAAGTGATAAACCCCTATAAAGCCCGGGGACGAAGGAATAATAAGGCCCAGGGCAACGCTTACAAGTATTGAAAAGGATGCACTAAGGGGTAGTGGTATGTCCATTGCAACTCCCATAAAATAGAAATATAACGAAGAAAGAAACCATATTAAAAAGGCACTCATAAATGTTATACCAGAATTTTTAAACCTCTTCAAGCCTTCTAAACCAGATATAATCATGCTTAAATATCTATTAAGTCCTTCAGGGAGGACATCAAATAATTTGCCTTTCACGCTCTTTGAGTTAATAATAATGAAGATCAAAATCTGCAGGGTTAAGAAAATCAAGAAAAAGAGCACTCCAAAAAATTTTATTTTTTCATCCAGGGGCAAAGTATAAATCGCAAGAAGGGCAATTATACTTATAGTAAATCCGTCCATAACCCTTTCTGCTATAAGTGAAGTCAAAACAGAAACGAAGCTTACCGATTCCTTTTTGCTTAAAACGAGTGCCCTTATCAACTCACCAACTCTCGCGGGCAGTATATTATTAGACATAAATCCAATCATTGTTGCAGAAAGAAGACCCTTAATTCGAAATTTCCCAACAGGTGAGAGAAAATAATTCCATCTCCAGGCTCTCACAAGATATGCTATAAGTCCAGGCAGAAGTGCAGGTATAATGTAAAAGGCATCCAAATGGTGAACATATTTTATGAACTCATGAATATTTACATTCTTTACTGCAAAAAAAATAAATATTCCACTTATGCAAAGTCCAGCGGAAAGATTAAGTAATTTTGAACGCAGCATCAGATTCTACAGGAGTGAAATTTTATTCCTGTCATCCTTTATTTTCTCGGTGGCATTCCTGAAATCAATTATCCTTTTTGAGTTTTTTACAATCCATTCCCAGTTAAAAACACTGTGGTCTGTTATAATCACCACACAATCCTGGATTTTCAAGAAGTTAGCGGTTAATTGCTTTGACCTGAGCATAACCCCATCTTCAGAAAGGTCTTTTATGTACGGGTCAACATAGGAGACCTTCGCTCCTTTCTCCTGAAGAATCTTGATAATCTCAATCGCAGGTGATTCACGGACATCATTTACATCCTTTTTATATGTCACACCTAAAATGCAAATCCTGCTGTCCTTCAACGCCTTACCCTGTTCATTAAGAACATTGCCTATCTTTTCAACCACAAAATATGGCATATCTCTGTTAATCTCTTCCGCAAGTTCTATGAAACGCGCACGATAATTTAAAATTTTCATTTTCCAGGAAAGATACAATGGGTCAATTGGTATACAATGTCCACCCATTCCCGGACCTGGGTAGAAAGACATAAATCCGTAGGGCTTTGTGGATGCTGCTTTTATTACCTCCCAGATGTTTATTCCAAGACGCGAACACATTATGGCAAGTTCATTCACAAATGCGATGTTTATGCTGCGAAAGGTATTTTCCAGCAATTTCACCATCTCTGCAGTACTGGTATCCCTTACTAAAAACACATCTTTAACTATAGGCTTAAAAAGGATCCGAGACAGAGCGGAACATTTAGGCGTCATTCCGCCTACCACCTTTGTTATATCCTTAAGCGTATAAAGTTTGTTGCCCGGGTCAATCCGCTCCGGTGAAAAAGCGAGAAAATAATCCTCACCAACTTTAAGTCCACTATCATTTAGTAAAGGATAAACGAGTTCTGCCGTTGTCCCCGGGTATGTGGTGCTTGATAGGATGTACAACTGTCCGGGCCTCATCTTCTTTCTTATATTCGTAAAGGCAGAAATAATAAAAGATAGTTCTGGATCCCTCGTTTTATTTAAAGGAGTCGGAACGCAAACTACAACTGCATCAATCTCAGAAATTATTTTGTAATCCGAGTGGACTGTCAGCTTGTTGTTTTTTATAACATTTTTTAAACGACCTGAATCAATATCAATGATGTATGATTCCCCTCTTCTGATTAGATTAACCTTATTTTTATCAAGATCTATACCATGCACCTTGTATCCTGCCTCAGCAAAGGCAACTGCATATGGAAGTCCTACATAACCAAGTCCAATGACAGACACATTTGCATTTTTGCTTTCAAATTTTTTCTTAAGTTTTAAATAATAACTCATTTTCACAAATATTCCTCCATTCGCTTCTTGCTAAGAAAATCCGCTATCTTTCTTACATCCTGAGAACTGTTCCTTTTGCATATTAAGATCGCATTCTCTGAAGTTACAACAATTAGGTCCTTGACACCAATACCAGCGATAAACTTTCCATTTGCATAAAAAAGCGAGTTTTTGACATCTATCAAATATTTATCATCAGCAACAACTGCATTACCTGATTCATCCTTTTTTAGTGTCTCTGCAAGAGAATCCCATGAACCAAGGTCTGACCACCCGACCTCACTTGGGATAACGAGCCTTCTTTCTGATTTTTCCATGATTCCATAATCAACCGAAATGCCTGGAAGTCCTCTATAAATTTTTTCATCAACCCGTCCGTTATTTGTTCGCTTTAGCCCTTTTTTAATCCCATAATATACCTCTGGTAGATTCTTTTTGAGTTCTTTCAAAAATACATCAATTCGCCAGATAAACATTCCACTGTTCCACATAAAATTCCCGTTTTTTAAAAAAGCCCTCGCCCTTCTTATGTCAGGCTTTTCAACAAATCTTTTCACATTAAAAACAGTAATCCCCTTACCCTTTTTGTAGATATTACCAAGTTCAATATAACCATAACCGGTCTCAGGTTTATCTGGTTTCATACCAAGGGTAATTAAATGCTCTGATGATTTTGCAATCTTCTCCGCAATTGAAATGATCCTGATAAATCTTCTTTTATTAAGAATTAAATGATCTGAGGGGAAAACCCCCATAACATCCTCTTTTTCCTTTATCAGTTTGAAAGCGGCAAGGGCAATTGCTGGCGCTGTATTCCTGCCTGCTGGTTCAAGGATTATATTTTCAGCGGAAATCCCTTTTACAGTATTCATTATCTTATCCTTGTAATTCTCTGTAGTTACTATAATAATCTTTCTTCTGGGAATTAAAGGGGATATCCTCTCTATCGTCTCCTCTAAGAGTGTCTTCTTATTAAATAATTTTAAAAATTGTTTCGGTAATTTTTTTCTGCTTAATGGCCAGAATCTTGTTCCGCTACCACCCGCAAGAATCACTCCATACATTTTTCTCTACTCGTAAATTTCAAGATTTGACTCTTCCGTATTTATCCTCTAACCGTACCACATCATCCAGTTCCGGTGTAGAAACCTCACAAACCAGACAATCTGTCACTGCTGTCATCCTGTGTATTGTGCCTGGTTTGATACGAAATGAATTACCCGCAGACATTCTGTTAATTTTTCCCCTGCCGTTTTTTTTGATCTCGAGGTTCATCTTACCATTAATAATGTAAATTGTTTCATCCTTCTGCTTATGATATTGTAAACTCAAGGCTTCCCCTGATTTTATAAAGAGAATCTTCCCCACATACTGATCAGTGTGCGCCCAGATTAATTCATAGCCCCATGGTTTGTTTATCTTTTTAGCCATCTTTGGCTCAGAATACCTCGCTTACTATATGGTCTCCTTTACCAATTTCTTTCTTGCTCTTTGTAACCAAAGCAGTGGAGACATTTTCGCGTGCCTTTACAACGACAAGTTTTCCTATTATCTCAACAGGTAACTCTCCCTCTTCTCCAGTGATTGCTTCTTTGAATTTTTTTGCCGGTCTGTAAACTGTAAATATATTACCCTCTGTTATGCCATCCGAAGTACCTCTATCAATATAAACAATCTGACCCTCACCGATAAGTTTAAGGTTTTCCTGTGTGGCAACAATATAGCCCTCCATTTGCTGATCGCTGCTCTTAAGCACAATCTCTGTTGTCACTGGTTCAACTGGTTTTAATCGGTCACCTTTACTAATAAAATCGTAAGATCTTATGATTCTCGCCTTTGCGGTATCTTTATCCTTTTCTGTAATTTCCAGTTCGCCGAGAACCTTAATATTGTATCCAAGCATCTCTCCAGTAACCGGATGTTTGAGTTTTCCCTCTGTCTTAAAAATAGTATATTTCTGACCAACCTGAGCATCCTCCATTGTCTTCACATAAACATCATCGTGTTGACCAAACATCTTTCGCTCTATTTTACTGCCGACAATACTACCCGATGCCTCAAACTCCTCAGGCGTCACAAAACTTATAGCCTGGGCAGATGAGTAATATAGATTACCTTCGCTTATCTCCTCAATCTTAATAATCTCTCCAATGGATGCTTCTTCTTCTTCCTTCTCCGGAGCGGCAGTCATTTCTTCCTCAGTCAATGCAGGCTCCGCTGCAGAAGGCGGAATTCCTGCCACTGGCGGGGGTGGGACATCCGGGGGTGGAACCTCTGCCACCTTTACCTCCGGCGCCGGGGCTGCCGCAACAGCAGGCGGAGCCACTCCGAGAGCAACAGGGTCGCCCGGGAATATCACGTGGGGGTTTGTTATATATTTGTTCTGCTCCCACACCTTTGGCCAGAGCCATGGATTATTGAGAAATCGAGCAGAAATATCCCATAGAGTATCTCCTTGCTTTACTATATACACATATCCATCATCTCCCCGTTGTGCATAAACCACAAAGAACAAAATTAATATGAATGAGGATAAAAACAGGTAAAGTTTTTTAATTTTCATAAATCAACCTCCTTTAATTCCTTCCAAGTAATCTAATCTTCTCTGCTGCTTTTTGAGCAACCGGGGTGTCATTACAATTTGAAAGAACCTCTTCTAAATATTTTACTCCATTATCTACATCACCTAACTGTATATAAGAGTATCCAATCTTTAAGGTGGCATCACAGATTTTATCACCATGACTGTAATTGGTCAATACAAGATTGAACTCAGTGATAGCTGAATTGTAGTCCCTTCTCGTATAAAAACACTCCCCCAGCCAGTACTGAGCATTATCAGCATATGAATGTTCCGGATATTTTTCAAGAAAATCTCTGAATCCCTGCTCCGCTGCCTCAACCTTACCTGACTGGAGCAAACTGAGCGCCCTGTGATAATATTCCTCCGCTGAATCAGGAGGTCGAACTCTGGATGAAATCGAGGGATTTTCCTTCACTGTTTTTGTCTGAAGGATCTTTTTTAGTTCTTCAATTGCCTTTGCCTGTTCTGTTATCTTATCCTGCATCACATATAATATATTATTTGTCTCTTCCAACTTAATATGAATATCTGTTGTTTCCTTGCGGAGAGCTACATTCTCCTCTTCAAGACGGGTGATTCTTTGATTAAGCAACTTTGTATTTGCACAACCATCTAAAATGAGAATAGCTATCCCAGCCCATATAAAAGCATGTTTTTTCTGGTAAACCCTGCTCATTGTTCCACGCTGATTTTATACCCCTCTGATGCAGCGAATCCCACCGCATTTGTTGCGATATCCTGGAAACCGATGAGTTTCGCTGTATTCATATTGAATGTCAATTCCAATCCCTTCGGTGGCAATAACTGGTATTCCTTCATTGGACCACCCTGTATCAATTTTGTTGCAACACTGCACGCCTGTTTGCCGAGTTCCGAATAATTAATCGCAAGAGAAACAAGAGCACCTGCCTGAACCATTGATTTTGAGAACGCAAGAAATGGGACTCTCTTCTCAAGGGTAAACTTCAAGACCGCATCAAAACTTTCCCTGGACCAAACCGTGGGATCCGGAAGCATCCAGAAAGCATCTATGCCCTCTGCAAAAGCCCTCAATGCCCTTGTGACATCCTCTTTGGAATCTACCTTTGCAGCAACAAGATTAAAACCAAGCTGTTTGCTCACACTTGTTGCTTCTTCAATTATCTTGCCACTCTGCTTGGGATTATAAATTACACCGACTCTGTATACTTTTGGTACAATTGACTTTAAGGTATATAACTGAGTGTAAACAGGAATCATTATGGATATTCCTGTAACATTCTTCCCCGCAATATCGTAGTTTTCCGGATTCATAACCATTGTGAATATTACCGGTATATCTGTTATGATTTTTTTTGCAATGACAGCCGCCTTTGTCCCTACAACGAAAACAATATCTGGTTTATCATTGTTTATTTTTTTTGCAATGAGTTCTCCTCTGCTTTCCTTGTCTTCCATGTCATACTCTGTAAATCTTGCTACACAGTTTGTCTTGAAAGCAGTTATAACCTCATTATAGAGTTCAAGATTCTTTGTCTTGATTATTGCAATAGAGGCAGAAAAGACCTTACAAGGAATGAGTAGTAAGAAGATTCCTGTAAAGATACATCTTCGCATTAATATATTCATTGTATAACAACCTCTGGCAAAATGTCAACCCCTCGTTAAAAAAAGTTTAAGCATATCTGTAATTAATTATTCTATTTTATGTGAAAGAAAAAATATGTCAAATTTTTGTCTGGTTAATGTCATGGACATGCAAATATGTATTTTTTTCATATCCTGACATTTTAACCTTAAAGTTTACCCTGTTATTTTTACTTTGCAATAACAATTTTCCGCTGGTTATACTCCCGATTCACTTAAGCGTCCCACTGCAACAACGGAATCCGGTCTCACTATCTTTGGCATTCTCTACCATATTATATCTGACAGCGCATCTTGTTGCCCAATCAGGTTTGGTAAAAGAGCCTCCCTTGACCACTATATCTTTAACTGTTGCTGAAAATTTTGTATACGTCCATTCTCTTAGATTTCCGCTCATGTCCATAACCCCGTATTCACTCCTGCACCTGGGCCATTGACCTGAAGAAGAGAGTACCCTGTCATTCCCATTTTTGTCCTCAGTATTACAGGCATTTGCATCCCAGTTATTTCCGTAGGGAAATTTATAAAAGTTCGCTCCCTTGCAGGCCTTCTCCCATTCATCTTCGCTGCATAACCTTTTGTTCTCTCTTCTGCACATAGTATCTGCTTCCTGATAGGTTACATTAGAAACAGGAGCGGAACCCTTTTTGTTTGGGTACTCATAAATATCAATGCAGAACTCGTTCACATATACTCTACCTAAATCAAGATCCAGCGGGTCTTTTAATGGATCATCTCCGGAACTGCCCCTGATGAAATTCCCTGCCGGAATATATACCATACCATCCGGACATTTTGGCTTTTCCTTTGGAGGAGGCGGTGGCTTTGCAGCAGCAACCCTTTTAGGTTCTTCTTTTTTAGGGGGTTTTTCCTCTGCCTCTTTTTTCACCTCTAATGGTGGCTTTTCCTCTATTTTTTTCTCTGCCTGAAGAGATTCTTTTACAACACTCTTAACATCTTCATTAACAGGTTTTTCAATGGATTTCGGCATGGCAACCTGCGGTTTCGCCACCTTAATATCCTGCTTTGTTACAATCTCAGGAACCACTTCCTCTTTATTCTGTGTAAATTTGAAAACAACAACTCCCCCTATTGTAACAATTCCTAACAGAAGGCCGGCAATAATAAATGGAAATGGTGACCCCCTTTTTATCTCCGGAGCTGGCTTCACCGGGAATGGAATAACCTTTGTTGGCTCACCAGCAGGTAATTTCTGTTTTGGCGCAATGCTTCTCTCATCAAGTTCAATCGGTCGGGTTTCTACCTCTTCCTGTAATTCAAAGACCTCTTCCTTTTTGACTTCTCTCCCTGATGTCTCTTCAATGAGCGCTTGCTGGTTCTCTGCAAGTAATTCCTCCTCTTTAAGAACTTCCGGTGTTATCCTTTTCTCTTCTTCTTTCGTCTCAACAGGAGGTCTTGTCTCTGCCTCAACCTGCTTCGTAACTGGCTCCTTAACCTGTGCTTTCTTCTCCTCAAGAGTGTGCTCTTCTACTCTTTCCTGCGCTGACACAACTTCATGTATTGTCCCAACAAGTGACTCAGAGGGAATTTCCTCTGGTGGTTCTTTGCCGACAAGTGGATACCACTGTCTTTTTAATGCATTGATGTTTTGAATACGATCCTCTGGTTTTTCCTCAAGTGCAGCACGAATCAACTCATCCAGTGCATCAATTGCATTCTTATTGTATTCCTTGAGTGATTTCTGTTCACCCTTTGGAACAACGCCTGTAAACATTTCATATAAAATAACCCCAATTGAATATATGTCCGCAGCAGGTGTAATATCTTTATGCTGGGTGATAAACTCCGGGGAAAGATAGTAATATGCATCGCCGAGGGCAAGCTGGAGGGAGATGAATTCCTGCGGGTCAAGTAATTTATAGATTCCTGTATCAGTAATCTTGATTGTATCCGGAAGAATCAATATATTTTCCGGTTTCAGATCTCCATGAATCATATTCAGCGAATGAATATACTCCACAACATCCAATAATGGCGTTATAACTGGGTCCGCTTCTGAAAGTGTAAAAAATTGTTGCCCCTCTGCCCTGACAGAAAGCAATTTTCTAAGATTCAATCCCTCCAGGTATTCCATGGTAAAGAATGGCAATCCATCAATATCCATGACTTCATAAATCTCCGGAAGCGACTTATGGGATAAATTTTTGATTTTCTGAAATAGTTTGTTAAATCTTTGAATTACCTTCTCATCAATAAAGGACGCGCTAAGTAGTTTTAGTACCTTTGTTTTTTTCTCCTTTTTATCCCTCACCTTGTATGAATAGAAAAGTCCCTCCTCAGCAAGAACCTCTCTAACTTCAAATCTCTCAATAATTGTATCGCCTATTTGAAATTCTTTTGCAACTGGAAGGGGTGCGCGCTCAGAGGGTTTAAGCACCATTGTAACATCACCCTGAAACTCGGTATTTTCTTCCTTCTTTGATGGAATGGGCGTTGCATCCTTCCTGGGCTTAATCTTCAGTTTCTGCCCGCAGAAGGGGCATACCTCATTATCATCAGGAACCTGATGGAGACATTTATAACACAGCATAAATCTACCTCAAAATAAATAGATTACTATAATTTTTTAAAAAAAGCAAGGTAAAAAATTTTCCCCCTGATCCGTAAATAATTTTCAAGAGGAGTATGAAAAGATTTGAGGAGTAGGAGGTGATACCTTAAAAAATCCTTTAGAAATGCCATAGAAATGAGGAAAAGTTTGGCACAGAATTTGCTATATATCTTTCTTAGGTAAAACAAAATATTCACCATACACCTAATTGACAAAGTTTAATATCCTGTTAAAATAAATATAATTCTATGATTGGAATAATTAACAATATGCTCGCACGGAAGAACCGGACCGGGCTATTCTGCAAAAAGACAATGAGTGGTATTCTTGGGAGGCACGGTATTATCTTTGACACCCACTCCCTTGATGAACTCAATTCAGCCATTGATGAGGTGTTGAATAGAAATGTGCAAATTCTCTGCATAAACGGCGGGGATGGGAGTTTGCAGAAAGCAGTGACAAGGTTACTGAACAGGACCGAAGGAAAAAGGGAACTTCCATATCTTGTCCCAATGCGCGGAGGAACAATGAATATGGTCTGTAAGAATGTGGGCATTTTAGGGAATCCATATACAGTCCTTGAACGACTTGTGGAAAGATATAAGAAATTCAAGACCGGCTATGATGGACTGGAATTCAGAGAGTTCAAGGTTATAAAGGTCAAATCAAATCTGATTGATGGGACAGAATATACATTTTGCTTCGCAAATGGTATTGCCTTCAAAATTATAAAGACATACTATGCAGGAGGGACGCCCAGCCCCCAGCGTGCCTTTAATCTTGTGACATCAATCATCGGTGGCTTTATTCTTGGAACGGATGAGGCAAATTATTATTTTGAACACATTCCTGCTAAGATTACTATTGATAATACCCCATATCCTTATGACCAGATTATTCTTTCTGTTGCCTCAAGTTATCCGAAACTTGTTTTATGGTTCACACCCTTCTTTGAGTCAGACAAGGTCAAGGATCGCGATGGATTCAATTTCTTTGCCATATCCTGCGATAACTGGGAGATTATACGCAATCTGAGGGGGCTCTCAAGAGGGTTAATAAAAGTCAGAGATAGTTATAATGACCTCTCTCAAAATGTGACGATGGAATTTAGTGGTGGCTTCACCATCGATGGAGAGATATACGAGAGTACGGAGAATATCTGGGTTGAACTGAGCTCAGGTCCTGTGCTTAAGTTTTTAAGAGCATAATGAGTTACGCGCAGTCAATCAAAAATTATATAAAAGGAAGATGTATTGAACCACCCGATGAAGATTCTGCCATACTCTTAGCCAGATTTAGAGAGATATTTAAGGAGCATCTCATTTCTGTAATTCTTTACGGCTCCTGTCTTCATCCATTAACAAGGAAACCAACAAGTTCGCCGGATTTCTATATCATTCTTGATTCATACAGAAGAGCCCTTCCGAACATTTTTCATTCTGTCCTTAACCGTATCCTTCCGCCAAATGTTTATTACATACAGTTAAAGAAAGGGAACGGTCTTATTGAAGCAAAATATAACACAATCACCCTGAAGGATCTTGAAAGGGAGACCGCTCTTTCTGCCGGGTCCCTATTTACACTTGGAAGATTCAGCAAGCGATTGGGGTTAATATACATTAAGTCAGGTTATGAGGATAGAATTATTAATTGTATCTACAATGCAATACTGACCAATGCCTTCCTCGCCCTGGGGGTGGTCAAAGATGAATTCACCCTTGACGAGTTCATAATTTCTCTCCTTGCGCTTAGCTATGTCGGGGAGGTCCGCATTGAGAGGAATACAAAAACGAAGGAACTATTTGATGCCTTCGGAGATTTTTACAGGTTTGTTTACAGCAGGATTCTTAAGGAGTTTGAAATTTATATAAAGGCAGTAATTTGCAATGACGGTCACTATAGATTAAATCTTTCAGAGGAAGAGATGAGGATAAGGAGGGAGCACACTCAGAGATTAATCCGGAGGAGCAGGCGATTGAGCATCCTGCGCTGGCCTAAGAGTATCTATACTTTCAGGAACTATGTTGATTATCTTATACTCAAGGTTGAGCGCTCCAAGGGTATAAAGATTGAGCTCACTCCTCTGGAAAGGAGATTTCCCTTGATCTTTGGCTGGCGCCATTTCTTTAAACTGGTAAGAAGAGGAATGATAAAATAATAGGAACCCTTACTTTTTAGATGTAACCCGGACTGTCACAGATTCAATGTTCCATCTCAGAATATCTAAATGTGAGGCTCTTATTGACTGTTGGTTATTTCTGGGTGCGTGGATGAAGAAAAATTACCGTGACTTCCACTTTGAGTTATCACGGCTGGATTGCAATTATCATCCATGCTCATCAGTATCACTGAGGACTCCTTCCTCTACTTTCCTCAAATGGACCCAGGGCGAGAGCGCTCTGTACATCGGCAACTTTTGAACTCATGATAATTGTGCTCCATGAATGTTGCCCACATCCATGAAGAGGATTATGCACAGTAATTTTTGTCAGTTATCTGGCAGAGGGAACAACTGGAAAAGAGGGCTTCCATCACTGTTTAGAGGATGAGGGCACCTGTGAGGAATAGTAACAGGAATAACATAATTATAATGTTTGCGCTCAGGTGGGAAGGGGAGCCAGTGAGGAAAAGCAGGAAATAGCCAACAGAGGTTGCACCGATTAAACCGAGGAGGATCAGAAAAACACCGATTCTATGCCGGAGCGTAATGCCTCCTTTTCTCTCTGAGAAGTCATCACTGAGAAGCCCCCATTTTTTTATCCTCGCAAAAAGGCCTCCCATAAGGAAGGGACCAAGCACAATTGAGACAATGGAATTATTTATGAAAATAATGGGTGTGAGTGTTGCGAATGGAATCAATCCCATCACATCAACCCCCCATCCAATTATGACTGCGCAGGCAAGGGCCCCTAATATGGCGAGAATTATAAATTGTATAATGTCACCAGAGTTTTTAAAATCAGGTGATGAGTTTGTACTGAAGAAGCCAATACGATTCCACAATAAAAATGGAACATAGGCATAGAAGAAGTTTCCGAAAAAGCCTGGGATTGTGCCTGGACCGAACATCCCGAAGATATCAGCAATTGTATTGCCAATTGCGGACCCCCATGCCCCGGCTGGTCCAAATAAAAGCCCTAGAACAACGGGGAAGACAGCGCCCGGCCTGATTTCAGTAGAGCCAGGAATTATTACGAGCACCTTAAAGGGAATTAACGAAGCAGCATAGATTGCTGCAGAGACAGCAATCAGAACCACGCCCTTTGTATCCCTCCATACACTGAATATGTTCTTCATTATTCTATATAAATAATATTCATGGGTGATAAAAATTCAAGTGAAAATTGCGCACCGAAACTGTCCGACTATACATCAGCGAGACGTCACGATACATCACTATCAATCTCTTAATTTGGGATGCGTCCTTCATCATTGGGAGGGGAATATAAAAAATCCAGAACAAATGCCTGAGAAACTTATTGACAGTTCGGGTAATCTCTCTCATAATTAAAAAATGAATTTTTTGCATTTTTGTACGGGATTTCTGCTGCCGGGACTTACCTTCCTCCTGAAGCGGGATTTTTTCAGGGGTTTGTGGTTTTTTCTCTGGACAGCCATTCCATTTTTTCTCGGTGTCATTCTCCTGCAATCCGTAAATCCATCAAACCCAGGGTTTTTGAACTGGTTCAGGGGGCTCCTGAGCAGTCCCATTGATGCCTCCGGTGTGATAAGTTATGTAATATTAAATCTTTTGAGATTAATTTTTATACTTTATCCCCTTGTTGTAACTCCTGGACTTTTTGTTGCAGGCATTATAATTGACCAGACAGGCACCAACGGCTTTGGACTCTCAAGCACCCATTACAGAGAGATTGCAACATGCTTCTGCATTTCCTCTGCTCTACTGAATATACTTGTACTTATGAAGTCCTATGACCTTTTGAGGGAGAAGAGATGAACATACTTTTTTTTATTGTCATTGCCCTTTGTCCAACTACAGTTTACAGCGCCTATACAAGAGTTTCAAGAAAGGAGATACTAAAGGGGACTCTGCTGGTCTTTCTTCAATTTGCAGGGAGCGTATTTCTAATTGCCCTTATTATATCATTTTTAATTTAATATGATTATTTGATTATCTCCCGGGCAATCACATTTCTTTGAATCTCGCTTGTACCCTCGTAAATCTCTGTAATTTTTGCATCCCTGAAAAATCTCTCAACCCTGTAGTCCTTAATGTAGCCATAGCCACCGTGTATCTGCACTGCCTTTGTGACAGTCCACATGGCTGTCTCTGAGGCAAATAGTTTTGCCATGGCTGCCTCCTTTGTATATCGCTCGCCCTGCTGTTTAAGCATTGCTGCGCGCCATATAAGCAAACGTGCTGCATCAATGCGGACTGCCATATCAGCAAGCATCCACTGGATACCCTGGAAGTTTGCAATTGGCTGGCCAAAAGCCTCACGCTGTTTCGCATACTGGAGCGCATCCTCATAGGCGCCCCTTGCAATTCCCAGGGCCTGGGCTGCAATGCCAACTCTTCCGCCATCAAGGGTTGCCATTGCAATCTTAAATCCATCTCCCTCTCCTCCCAGCATATTTTCGGCAGGAATTCTGCAGTCCTCAAGGATGATTTGAGATGTCGATGAGCCGCGAATCCCCATTTTTTTCTCAATCTTTCCTATTGAATATCCCTGGGTATCTTTCTCTACAATAAAGGCGCTTATACCTCTATGTCCCTTTGATTTATCGCTCATAGCAAATATAATCGCAATGTCTGCCTGAGGACCATTTGTTATAAAATTTTTTGTGCCGTTGAGTATCCATTCGTTTCCCTTTTTAGTTGCAACTGTTTTCTGGGCTGCTGCATCGCTTCCTGTCCCAGGTTCTGATAGACAGAAACATCCGAGTTTTTCACCCCTTGCAAGAGGGACAAGAAACTTTTTCTTCTGTGAATCCGTCCCGAATTTGTAAATGGGGTCGCAGACAAGGGAATTATTTACTGACATTACAACTGCTGTGCTTGCACAATATCTTGCAATCTCTTCAATCGCGATTACATAGGAGAGTACATCAAGTCCTGCACCACCGTATTCCTGCGGAATCATCATTCCCAGAAGCCCAAGTTCTGCCATTCTCTTTACATTCTCTGTGGGAAATATCTCTCCTTCGTCTAATTTTTCTGCGGACGGTGCAACCTCCTTTTCCGCAAAACTTCTCACCATTTTAAGAATCATTTTCTGTTCTTCTGTAAGATTTAAGTCCATAGGTTACTCCTTAATATTAATTTTATTTGCCTTTAAATTCTGCTCTGCGCTTTTCAACAAAGGCGCGCATGCCCTCCTTCTGGTCCTCAGTGACGAAGAGGTTTGCAAATAGTGTCTTTTCAAGTTCCAACCCTGGATAAAGTCCTGCCTCAATTCCGTAATTTATGGCGCGTTTGGCGTACTTCACCGCTATGGGTCCTTTTGAAATAATCCTTTTCGCCAGATTTTCTGCCTCCTCCATCAATTTTTCTGGCTCAACTACCATATTTACAATGCCGATTTCTTTTGCCTCATCTGCTGAAATCATATCCCCGGTAAAGATAATCTCCTTTGCCTTATTTTTGCTCACAATTCTCGGTAATCGCTGTGTGCCTCCGAAGCCGGGAATGACACCGAGGTTGACCTCAGGCTGTCCAAATTTCGCCTTGCTTGAGGCAATCACAATATCGCAGGCAAGGGCGAGTTCGCATCCCCCGCCAAGGGCGAAGCCATTGACCGCTGCAATTACAGGGATGGGGAGATTCTCTATAGAATTAAAAATTCGCTGCCCCAGTGAGGCAAACTCAATTGCCTGCTGTGGTGTCATGTCCTTCATATAAGTTATGTCTGCGCCTGCGACGAATGCCTTTTCTCCTGCTCCGGTTATAATCAGCACATATATTTCTGAATCCTCTTTAACTTCATAGACAGCACATTCTATCTCTTTAAGAACATCAACATTCAGGGCATTGAGCTGTCCGGGTCTGTTGATTGTAAGTTTTGCAATATGTTCCCTTTTTTCAAGAATAATAAATTTATATTCCATACATCTACCTCCTCTGTGGATTATAAAAATATTATAATAAAATATTTAAATCAACAAGGAAAATTGGAGGGATTGACAAAGATTACAAATTCTAATACTATTTACAAACTTTAGAACATAAATTATAGGTTTTTTAGGCAGGGTGCGATGGATTCAAAAGACGATAAGATTTCAGAAGTGAAAACAATTTTATAAGGAATATTTTGATATCGATTCTCCTTACGAGCACCAAATAAGGATGTGGGATAATCTTCAGGTAGTGAATCATCCTTTATTACTGAAGGCTACAACTGGTTCTGGCAAGACCGAAGCTGTTCTGGCTCCATTCTTATCACAATTTATCAATAACAGATTCCACATTGCTCCAAGACTGATATATGTCTTACCGATGAGGGTTCTTGTAAACAGCGTTGCTGAGAGAAGATGTGCGAGATACGAAGGCGAAAGCGGAGAGATGATTATTTCCCCTGTGGAAGGAAAAAACAGAGGGCATTTGCCTTACGAAGAAAAGCATTTATTGAAGACATGGGAATGGTTGCAAAAGAATAAAAAATTCAATATCAGGAACTTTGATGAGGTCTGTTCTTTTGTTGATAGCACACTTGATTATCAAGCAAATGACTATGAGGCAAGGTATACATTGATTGACCTGTATGAATGTGTTTTGTATGCTGATGAAAAACCGTCTAACATTCAATTAAGAGACGGCAAGCCGATTACGCTTGTAGTTGTTGATCTTTCAATCAGCGAAGGTCGTAAGAAGGAGGACAGGATTAAAGACGCTATTCAAAAAACCAATATACGAGATAATTCTATAAGTGTTGATTTTGGTATTGGATGGAAGTTATTAAAAGATGGAAATCTGAAATATAGATTAAATTTTGATGGAGAAAAAGGCGAATGGAATTCTGCTGAGGTTGGAGATATATCGCCATTTGGATACTATCTGCTTGAAAAAGATAATTACGACCAACTTAAAGGAGTCAAACCAGATGTCAGTAGTTACATTATATAGTGCACTAGAAGAAAAATATCAAGACCATATTTCAAGATGTAGAGAGAAGTTTGACTTTCTTCTCCCGGCATTCTATCACACAATAGTAAGAACTTTTGATACTTCAACAGATCAAGAGACTTTAAGAGAGCATTTACTAAAGATGATTTTATTTCATGACCTCGGCAAATTGACTGAGAAGTGGCAAATTATAATTGAGAAGGAAAAGAGAGATGACCAGGATTACTATGGTGGATGGCTGATGGTGGAGAATATAAAAGATTATATGGACAATCTTTTTAAAAATAGACGCTTTGTAGAGTTGCGGACAGAACTTGATCGCTGGATAGAGGTTTTGAAGAAGGAGTATAACCCCGAAATGATCCTCCTCTTTGGTTCATTTGCACAGAGAAAGGTCAAAAGCTGGTCAGACATAGACCTTCTTATTGTGAAAAGCACAGATAAACCTTTTTTAGACAGGATCAAGGATGTTATTTTAATCCTTCGTCCGAAGACAGGGTTGGATGTTATAGTTTATACACCTTCCTTCTGCCCTATTATCCGCTCCAGCTCGCTTATTCTCCTCTCATACTCGCATAACGCCACATCTTGACTCTCAAAAACCTCCGAACCCCTCTCCATAAATTCCTTCTTCCAGTGCACTATCGTAATCGGATGCACTCCGTATGCACGCCCTATCTGCTCTATTGTCTTCACCCTCCCCTCAGCACTTCCACTACCACCTGAAACTTAAACCTCCCTGTATAACCTCTCCTGTGCTTTCCTGACACCATCGCTTCCTCCTTCGGAGAAACTCTTATCTCAACCGATGATGCCAATTATATCATACAAAAATTAGCGATATGGGTGGTCCTAATTTCGGGGGGCACTTGCCATATTTGCAGAAAAATGGTGACTGCTTTAAGATCAAGACCGACGATAAGGTATTTGAAATCTCCTGCAAGAAGGTTTCATCAATCTTAATCTCAACTGCAGCATACATAACAACAGATGCAATCAAGCCGGCAATGGAAAACAACATTGACATTGTGTTTGTGGACGAACACGGTGACCCTTATGGCAGGGTCTGGCATTCAAAACTCGGGAGTACTGCGCTAATCAGAAGGAGACAACTTGAGATCAGTGCAACAGATAGAGGATTTGAACTTATAAAGGAATGGGTGCTCAAAAAGATTGAAAATCAGATTGATTTTATAGAGCGTTTGAAAAGACCCAGAGAGGATAAGGCAGAGCGTCTTACAGAATCAATAAAGGGGCTTACTGATATAAGAGAAAAATTATTCTCAATGACAGGCACAGTTGACGAGAAGCGTGGAACAATCATGGCTCTGGAAGGCTCCGCAGGAAGGATTTATTTTGATACATTGAGTTTTATAATGCCGGATAGATTTAAGTTTGAAGGAAGGAGCAGGAATCCTGCAAGGGATGAATTCAATGCGATGCTGAATTATGGTTACGGTGTGCTCTATTCTCTTGTGGAAAAGGCATGCATTATTGCAGGGCTTGACCCTTACATTGGATTCCTTCACACAGATAATTATAATAAGAAATCCCTTGTGTTTGACCTTATTGAAATGTTCAGGATTTTTGCGGAGGAGACAGTGGTGTTTTTATTCACCGGGAGAAAGGTTAAGCATGAATACTTTGATGAAGTTAAAAACGGCTATACTCTGAATAAAGAAGGGAAAGCAGTTTTAATTCAGGCACTGAATGAGAACCTTGACGAGACTATTCGCTACAAGGGCAGAAACATACAAAAAAGAAATATAATCCAGTTTGAGTGCCATGCAATTGCGAATAGTTTAATTAAAGAGTGATAAAAATGCTTGTCTGGGTGGTATATGACATTTCAATGGATAAAACACGAAACAGGGTTGCAAAAATATGCAAAGATTACGGGCTCTACAGGGTTCAGAAGAGTGCCTTTCTCGGTGACATGAACAGGAATCGGATTGATGAACTCGTATTGAAGTGCAAGGAACTCGTTAATTCAGAAAGCGACTCTGTGTATATTTTTCCTATGTGCGAGGATGATTTCAGAAAGGTTAAGATGATTGGAATCGCATTTGATAAGGAACTGATTCTGCCCCAGGTTTATCTATTTTATGAACTGCCTTTGCATTGACCAGCATGAAGAACATAGGTTTAAGGTCTTGAAGGGGAGGGAGGTCCACGAAGGGAAGGCAAGAGCAAACATTGACTATTTAAGGAAGAGAATCGGCTGTGTGAAGAAAGAAATACGTGTTTATTTGAATTCCAGCAAATATCATATACACGGCGAGGTTGATGAGATACTAACTTTGTCTGATGGGACAATGGCACCACTTGATTACAAATATGTTGAATACAGGGATACTATCTTCAGAACGCACAGGTATCAATCGGTTTTTTATGGATTATTAATCAGGGAGAATTATAAAAAGGAGGTTAAAAAGGGCTTTATCTGCTATGTCCGTAGCAGGAATTTATTAAAAGAAATTTCTATTACAGATAAAGATTGGACTGAATTGACATCAATGATTTTAGAAATTCTTGACATAACTCAAAAAGGGTATTATCCTAAAGGAACTAAGTATAAGGCGCAGTGTATAGACTGCTGTTACAGGAATATCTGTGTTTAGTTCTTTGACAATTTAATATGAATTTATTTAATGGATGGGACCTAAATATAAAAATTATTTAAAAATTAAGAGATTAGGATTTAAATCTCAATGTTAATGTTAGATAAAAATATGGTTTTTAAGGGAATGAAATTACACTTTTTTGACAAAATAACGCTTTCTGAAATTGCGATAACCTCGCAAATTCACTGGATTTTCCCGAAATTTGCGATTCACGACCAACTTCCATTAAAACAAGGATTGAAACAGGTAAGAGAGCAGTGTTATTTTAATTGCCTTTTTAAATTGGGGAAGATAAAATTATTTCTATATGAATCTTGATTACGAGAAAATTTTAAAAAAATTAATAAAGAATGGCTGTGACCATGCTGAAATCTATTACGAGAATGTCAAATCCACTGTTATTCAGAAGGAAGCAGGCAGATTTGAGAAGCTCCAGTCAGGCACAGACGAAGGAGTTGGACTGAGGTTAATTCAGAATTTTAAGACCTATTATTCCTTTACAAATAACATTGACCAGAAGTCAATAGAAAATCTTGCAATTGATTTATCAAATTTAGCAACTGTAAAAAGCCATAGGGGAGTGAATAATTATTTAGATATAACTCCTGAAGTGAAACACAGAATTCTTATTCCTCCAGGGACAAAAAGAATTGATGAAAAAATTGCCCTTGTTGAGAGGACAGAATCATTTATCAGAAGTTATGATAAAAGCATTATCTCTGAGAGTATTACATATCTTGACATGGAGAAGGATATTACAATTTATAATATAAAAAGAGAGTTATTTTCAGAAAAGAGGGTATATACCAGTTTTCTTATCCATGTTGTTGCAACGGACGGGAAGGTACTTGAGACGGGCTATGATGTAATAGGTGGGCTTATTGGTTTAGAACTTTTTGAGAATACGCCACCTGAGGCTGTTGCTGAGAGGGCTGTAAAACAGGCGGTGGCTCTTCTTTCTGCACCCTCTGCACCTGCAGGAAGGATGACAGTTGTTCTCGGAAGTGAGGCAGGAGGCACGATGATTCATGAGGCCGTTGGCCATGGTCTAGAGGCGGACCACATTCAAGATAGCAGTTCTGTCTATTCAGGAAAAATTGGCGAGAAGGTTGCCTCCTCTCTTATCACTGTAGTTGATGACCCTACAATTCCGAATAAGCGAGGATCCTATTCCTTTGATGACGAAGGTGTGCCAGCGCAGAGAAAAATTCTTATTTATAAAGGTATCCTAAAGGACTTTATGTACGATATTGTTACAGCAATGAGGGACAGTAAAGGTTCCAACGGAAATGGGAGAAGAGAATCATACAGGCACAGGCCAATTCCCAGGATGAGTAATACCCTCATTGCTCCTGGAGAACACAATCCAGAAGACATCATACGCTCTGTAGATAAGGGACTTTATGTCAAAAAGATGGGGGGCGGAGAGGTTAATACACTTACAGGAGACTTTGTATTTCATGTCCTTGAGGGTTATAGAATTGAAAGGGGTAAGATTGGCGAGATGGTGAAGGGCGCAACAATTACAGGCAATGGGCCGGAGATACTAAAGTCAATTGATATGGTGGGTAATGACCTTGGTTTCGGAATTGGAACCTGCGGAAAGGACGAGCAGGGCGTACCTGTTGCTGATGCCCAACCAACCCTCAGAATTCCGGAAATAATTGTAGGCGGACTGGAGAAATGAGAAAACTTTCAGAATTTATGCGAAAATAATTCCTTGACTTCAAGTAGTTCCAGATTAAATTTTTACCTGAACTCCTATCACTAAGATATTCCATTGTGCATAATATCTACCATTTGAACGAATTGTAGTTTTTAGAACTGGCGGATAGACCTGCGCGCCAGCTATGCTGTTCTCCACATTAGCATCTGGCATAAATATATGTGCATAAGATAAACTGAAAATGTACCTGCTTAAATTATAAGATACACCCGCTGTGACTCCATGGCCATCAAGGTCAATGCTTGATGCATCAATAGTCTCCATTGGTGCAGCCCTCTGGTCGTAAAAGTAGCCGGCCCGAAGGGTAATTTTTTCAGTAATTCCATAATCGCCACCAACTCTGATACTTATTGTATCACGCCAGTTTTTGGGAAAAATGACCTTTTGAATTCCGAACAAACTTCCTGTTTCAAAAATGCCTGTATAATTTTTTATTGTGGACCACCCGGTCCAGACAAGGTCCACTTCTATGTCGCTTCCTTTGTTAAATCTATATCTAAAACCGCTCCTTAAAATTGGAGGTAATTCAATATTGACTTTAAGATTATCAGATATTTCAGGGAGAAGGGGAATCTCTTTTGCCATCATATAACCTTCAAGCATTGCTGAAATTTTCGGTTGATAGGATAACCCAGCTTCAAACCCCTTATAAATTTTCCATAATGAACCAAGGACCCATGACTTTGCTCCATGAGCGCTGAGATTATATGTAAGGTCAGCATCATTTATGCCCGTAAAGAATTTCATGTTCTGGCTTACATAAAGGTCAACGAGCCCGAAATTTACACCAAAGGAAAGCCAGTCCGTTAACTTAAAACCAGCTGCCAGTGTGTAATGAACTTCCTCTAAACTGGATTCAACAATATTGTATCTCTGTGGTCCCTCCTCCGGAAATTTGACAGCGGGGACCCCGTAGGGACCATAGGCTGCAAATCCGAGCGTAAAATTATTGCTCCTGAAATCACTGGATATGCCAATGAATGGAATAGGGGATACAATTTCTGAGGCCCTGACTGGAGAATACTCGACATTATTTTCGCCTGCAGGGTCAAAACCAGCAATTTTATTCATCAATCCTACATCCAGTATGATCTGGATTCCACGAAGGTCTGCAAGCCCTGCGGGATTATGATAGATTGCAGTGAGGTCATCTGCTTTAGCACTAAATGCAGCGCCCCTTCCGAGACAACGACTTCCCACATCAGGAATGTAAAAACCAGCAGCGTTTAAAAGGACTGGAAGAATAATAGAAATTGAGAGTATATAAAATTTATTCAATCTTCAGCAATTGTTTTACAACCTGAAGGACCTGAGGTGCTTGAATCGGCTTTGTGAGATAAGCATTTGCACCAAGAGCCATTGCCCGTTCTTTGTCCTCGTTTCCACCCTCTGTTGTTATGATTACGATTGGAATATCTTTATGGAGTTCATCCTTTCTAATTAAACTTACAAGTTTAAGTCCATCCATAACAGGCATGTTTATATCTGTTATAATCAGATTATAAACATCCTGCTGGAGTTTTTTTAACCCATCAACACCATCGCTTGCCTCGTTAAATTTGACATTCTTAAGTCGTTTAAGTGCGAATATGATTAGTTGTCTCATAGTTGGTGAATCTTCAACAATTAGTATTTTATACTCTGGCATGCAATCCTTTCCCTACTTAGTCAACAGGTCAATAAAACTTTGAATAGTTGATAGTTTTCTTTCTGACTCAGAATAAAGTTTCGCACCAAAAATCGCAGTAGCAGCATGTCCAGCGAGCAGTGTAAATAACTCGTGATCAAGAGGAGTAAAGGTTTTTTTCTGTTGCAGTAGTTTATATACCACAATAACCCCAATTACCCGTTCTTTTATTTTTAATGGGATGCATACGAGCGGTTTTTTTAAATCAACTTTGTTTGAATCGTATTCCGGTATGCTTTCTACAAAATAGGGCTCGCCATCCTGGGCAGTTCTCCCGATTATGTCGTTGCCAAGTTTGATGGGCGGAAACTTTTCACGGTCAATGCCCTCTGTTGCAACAGCCCTGAGGTCTTTTGTCTTTTCGTCAAGAAGAAGCACTCCAAATTCCTCAGCGCCAATGAGATTTATAATGATTTCCATTATAATCTGAAGGACCTCTTTAAAATCAAGGGTTGAATGTAATTGATAACTTGCGATATAGAGATTCGCAAGGTTATTGTTCTCTTCCTCAACCTCTATGTATCTTTGTGCAAAATCCCTGTTCTCTTCCTCAACCTTTTTGAATCTGTCAAGAATCTGCTGAATTTCTGCTTGAAGGGTTGTAATCCTGCTCCTTAATTCAGCGCCCGGGTCATGTGAATCAAGCATCTTTCTAAGGGCTTTAACCTCTTCTTCAAGCTGCACAATCTTAAAGCGGAGTTTTTCATTCTCTTTCAGGAGTTCCTGGGTAAATTCTGCACTCTTTCTGAATGCCTGGAGGAATTCATCAACTCTGGAGAATAGTAGAGTGCTCTCCTCTATGACTTTTTTCTTCTCCTGTAATTCTTCTTTTTCCTTTTCTTCCACGAGTTCACTCGTCATATATTTATAAAAATTATAAGAAAATTTTTAAAATTTTCAAGAAAAAAATTCCCTAAAATAATATTATCAAGTAACTCCCATCCATTGTCAATAAATAGCCCTGTTTCTCTGGCATAACTTTCAGTAAATGCTGGTGCTAAACAACGCTTCTTTCCTGTATTGGAATGAACTAAATATAGCACTGGCTCTGCAACATGAGTACGAACATTTTTTTAACGCCTCAAAGACTGCCCTTCCTTTACCTTCCTTGAGTTTAAGTCCCATACTGATTGCTTCAAGGGGGCTCTTCCAGTGTAATAGGTTTGCGGATTGTATCCGAGTATTGGGAGATTGCCTACATCGCTTCCAGGTGGAAATCCATCTGGAATTGTTCGGATCATGCCCATTATGCAATTACTGGTAAGTTTCTTTATGTTAGGTGTATCAGCAACCTCAAGCGGTGTTTTATTGCCCAGTTCCTTTATGTGGTAATCCGGCATTCCATCTGCCTGCAATATCAAGATCTTCACAAGGGTATATTATTCAGGTCCTTAACAATCTCAATTGCATTTGAATACCGTTTGTCCGGTTCTTTCGCAAGACATTTTAAAACAATCCTGTCAATCTGTGACGGAATGTCCTTCATAACAGAACTTGGTGCCGGTGGGGGTGTATGAATGTGATGATAACTTATATCTCCCCTGGTGAAAGGAAGGGTGCCTGTGATCATCTCAAACATGGTCACGCCAAGCGAGTAGATATCAGCCCTGTGATCAATCGGTAAAACTTTCTGATCGCCAATAATCTGTTCGGGCGAGACATAGAATGGCGTGCCCATGGACCGCGTCTGTAAACTCATTACATCTTCCAGGATTTTAGCGAGTCCAAAGTCAAGAATCTTAACGAAGTTCTCTTTCGTTAACATTATATTGTTCGGTTTTATATCCCGGTGAATGATCTTGTTTTTATGAGCATAATCAAGAGCATCACAGATTTGAGAAATTATTCTAATAGTATCTTTCAGTGAAAATCGCTTTAGTTCCATAATTTTTTTCTTAAGTGTCACTCCTTCAACAAATTCCATAACAATGACATATTCTCCCATCTCCTCCTCAATATCAAAAATTGTTACAATATTTTTATGATTCAATCCTGCGGTAGCGCGCGCCTCCCTGAGAAAATTCTGAACTGCCTCAGGGTTTTCTTTCAGATTGCTAGGGAGAATTTTGTATGCAACAATTCTATTCAAGAGAAGGTCCTTTGCCTTATATACAATACCCATTCCACCTCTACCAATCTCCTCAATAAGTTCAAATCTCTTTTCCTTTTTAACTCTCTGTTGAGTATGGGCTACCGCTTTGATTTTTTGCCTTAATTTTTCAATTCTCTGAGAAACATCGCTGAATGTGTAATCCTCGGATAAAATCCGCTCATAAATTTCTAATGCAGAATTAATATTTCCATGGTCTTCAAGGACTCTCGCAAGATTATAATATGGGTGGAGCGTTAATTTATTTATTCCCTCTCCAGCAATGGCATCTCTGTACTTTAAGATTGCCTGAGTGAGTAATTTTTTTTCTTTGAAAATGTCCCCCAGGAGCGCACTTGCTTTTCTGTAATTTTTGGAATTTTTTTCAACCTTCTGCAGGGCTGTAAGAGCCCTTTCCGTAAGGTTATTCTGATAATATACTACACCTGCTTCATAGAAATTTCCGGTTTTTTCCAGAAGTTCTGCCTGTTTCTGGTAATCACCCAGTCGCTGATAGATTTCAGCGGCCCTAAGATATTCCTTTGCTCTCTCATAGGCAATTGCTGCTGAGCGCGGCTGTTTCGCCTTCAGGAGCATCTCTGCCGCCTGATAAAAATCACCCCCCAGGAGGTACATCTGACCTGCTTTTTCAAAATTGTCGTTACTGCGATAAATCTCTGCGGCATTCAGGTAATCGCCTGCCTTTTCAAACTCTTCTGCTGCGTGTGTTTTCTCTCCAGCCGATATATACGCTTCTCCGCGCAGCTGTGACGCCCTTTTTGTATCACCCATTAACTCTAGTGCCTCTGCTGCTTTTAAAGGATTATTTGCATTGATAAAATATTCTGCTGCCTTTTCATAATCCTTTATCTCTAAAGCAATCTCACCTGCTTTCTGATAGAATTTAGCGGATACGAGAATTTCTATTGATTCTGCAAACTTTCCTGCCCTGTAATAACATTCAGCGCTGTTATAAGCAAGTTTACGAGATGAATCCTCTGATACATAGGTCTCTTCACTGCTTTTGCTGGCAAGTTCTTCATAATATGATTTTTTGAACATATCTCCTGCCTTATTGTATTTTCTGCATTCTCTGTAGAGTTCCGCTGCTCGCAGAAAAAAATTGCCCTTTTCATAAGATTCAGCTGCTTTCAGTGTGTTTCCGACCTTTTCATACATGTCAGCAGCCATTGTGTAATTTCCATAGCGCTCAAAAATTTCCCCTGCTTTTTGATAATCATTCTGCCTGGCGTAAAGCATAGCGAGTTTTTCATAATTTCCGCTCTTTTCTAAGAGTTCTACTGCACGATTGAAGTTTCCGCTATCAATAAATAAATCTGCTGCTTTAGAATACAGGCGTGCCATTTCATAAAGTTCAGCCGCCTTCTGAATATTTCCGATGGTATAATACATGTCTCCAGCCATTGCGAAGTTTCCCTCTTTTTCCGCTTTTCTGGCAATCCTCTGTGCTGATTTTGTATCAATAACACCACCCGCGACATATATCTTCTTTGAACTTGAGAAGATGGATTTTAAAATTTTATATACAACAAATAGTGTAATAAGTGTTCCGCTGATTTGAAGCAAAAGGAAAAAGTCAATGTCAATGCCTGTTTTTTTTAATATATCCTGGATAATATCAGGGATTTCATTAATACCTCGCCCTTCTACAAGAATATTCACTATATTTATCAATTGAAGAGTCCTCCCTGTTTTTCTTTTACACCAAAATGTTTGTATGTCCTTGAAGTAACAACCCTTCCTCTGGGTGTACGTTTTAAAAAACCCTCCTGTAAGAGGAATGGCTCATATACGTCTTCTATGGTGTCTTTTTCCTCTCCAATGGCAGCTGCGAGCGTTTCTATCCCCACAGGACCGCCATTAAATTTTTCTATTATTGTAAGGAGGATTTTTCTATCCATCCTGTCAAGCCCATAAATATCAACTTCAAGCATCTCCATTGCGCTTCTGGAAATCGCTAAATCAACTATGCCACTTCCTTTTACCTCAGCAAAGTCCCTGATGCGTTTGAGTAAACGGTTAGCGATCCTTGGTGTCCCTCTTGACCGCCTTGCGATTTCTAAAGCAGCACTTTCTACAATATCTATTCCAAGAATTTTTGAGGAGCGAAGAACAATCTGTTTGAGTTCCTCCGGTGTATAGAAATCAAGGTGTGCCATAAATCCAAATCTGTCACGCAAAGGAGATGAGAGTAAGCCCGTTCTGGTCGTTGAACCAATTAATGTAAATCTTGAAAGGGGTAATTTTATGCTTCGTGCATTTGGACCCCTGTCAAGCATTATGTCGACCTGAAATTCTTCCATCGCAGGATATAGCAATTCCTCCACTGATGCATTTATTCGGTGGATTTCATCAATAAAGAAGACATCTCTGTCAGAGAGATTGGTCAACAATGCAGCAATATCTCCGGCGCGTTCAAGTACTGGACCGGAGGTTGACTTAATATTGACCTTAAGTTCCAATGAAATAATGTGGGCAAGGGTGGTCTTACCGAGTCCGGGTGGCCCGTAAAAAAGAATATGGTCAAGGGCTTCACCTCTTTTTTTTGCCGCTTCTATAAAGATACTCAGATTTTCCTTGAGTTTTTGTTGTCCTACAAATTCGGATAATGAAGAAGGTCGCAAGGTCACTTCAATTTTTGCATCCTCCTCAGTTCTGAAGGGTACATGGAGACCCCTTTCCACCATCTCTCCTCTATTTTCCTGACTCTGTCTTCTATTGTCCTTTTCTTTCATTTCTGTAATTTTTTGAGGGCTTCCTTCAGCATAACGCCAAGTTCCGTTTCCTTTCCACTATTTTTGACTATTTCATTTACTATTTCATATACCTCTTTCCTTTTATAACCGAGTCCCTGTAATGCCTTTAATAAATTTTCTTTTATCTCATTTCCCTTTTCTATCACCTCTTCATCTTCCACTTCAAGCATGTCCCTAAGTTTCTCTTTCAACTCAAGAATTATTTTCTCCGCGAGTTTTTGTCCTACCCTTGGAATTGACTTCAGGCGAAAGACATCATTTTTTATTATTGCAACTTTCAATTCACGGGCATCAATGCCAGACAGGATTGCTCTTGCAAGTTTTGGTCCTATGCCCGGAACCTGAGTCAGCGCTGTGTAGATTTCCTTTTCAAGTGTTGTTGAGAATCCGTAGAGTTCAATGTTGCTGTCGCTCACCTGCATTTTTATTTCAAGGGTTACATATTCGCCTGTGGAGGGTAATTTTGAATAAGTTGAGAGTGGGATCATAACCTCGTAACCAACACCGCCTACATCAATTACTATTGAATCAAGCCCCTTTTTAATCAGTTTGCCTTTGAGCAGAGAAATCATTATAGTGCCGTCTTATACTCTTCTTGTATAGATATGGCATAGTCCGATAGCAAGGGCGTCTGCTTCATCGCCCTTTATTGTCTCAGGAATTCTCAATAATCTTCGGACCATTGTCTCTATCTGTTCTTTACTCGCATGTCCGTTTCCTGTAACTGAGAGTTTGACGCTCGCAGGTGGATACTCAAATGTCTTTATATCCCGTTCTGCACTGCATAACATAATTACCCCTCTGGCTTCTCCCAGACGAAGTGTTGACTGGATATTCTTTGAATAAAAAGCGGTCTCAAGAGCAAGGGCTGTGGGTTTGAACTGGTCAAGGACCTTCTTCAGATTTTCAAAAAGAAGACGAAGCTTCTCAGGGGGTTTAAAATTATTACCCAAATTTATTATCCCACTTTTGACATAGATAATCTGGTTTCCGTTCTTTTCAATTACTCCCCACCCCGTTGTAATTGTTCCGGGGTCAACACCAATTACTCTCAACATATCAGGAAGTTAATGCCTCCATCTCCTTTGATGAAATATTGAAATTAGCGTAAACCTTTTGAACATCGTCACATTCCTCAATTGCATCCATCAATGCCAGCATCTGTTCTGCCTCTTTCCCTGTAAGTTCAACGTAACTCTGCGGAATCATGGTGATTTCAGATATGCTGGGAGTGTAACCAGCATTTTCTATGGCTTTTTTAACCTTTTCATAATTCTCTGGAAGAGTATAAATTTCATACACATTGTCTTCAGCGACATCCTGGATATCTTCAGCGCCAGCATCTATTGCTATCTCCATTAATTTATTTTCATCTACACCTGTTTTAGGTATGACTATAAATCCCTTTTTGTGAAACATCCAGGAGACACACCCGACTTCTCCTAAACTCCCGCCGTGTTTTGATAAAATGTGACGTATTTCTGCGGCACATCTTTTCTTGTTGTCTGTGAGGGTTTCAATCATAATGGCAGTTCCTCCAGGACCATAACCCTCATAATTAACTTCTTCATAGGATACGCCTTCCAGTTCACCAGTCCCACGTTTGATTGCGTTCTCAATATTGCTTTTCGGCATATTGTATTCTTTTGCCTTTTCAATTGCCAGTCTGAGCCGTGGATTCGCATCAGGGTTTCCGCCTCCAATTCGTGCAGCCGCAGTTATTTCCCGGATGAATTTCGTAAACAACTTCCCCCTTTTGGCGTCTTCCTTTGCCTTTTTATGTTTTATTGTTGCCCACTTAGAATGACCTGACATATCCTGAATCTCTTTTTATTATATTATCAAAAAATTATACACGAATCAATTATTTAGTTATTCTGGTAAATTTTAAATACAATTAACACATCTTTATCATCGTCTTCACTTTAAAAACTGTAATCATTATGGCTTGTGACCATTTGCCTTTTATTATATTTTAATACTAAAGATAGATGTGTCAATTGATTTCCAATTCGTAACATCCTAAATTCTGTGATGAAGTTAAGATTAATTTCTAAGTTATATTCCTACGAACTGCACCATGCAATCTCGGAGGGGGTGGCGCTCCTCACTTGCCAGCAAAACCAAAATTACAATTCTCACCCCTTTCTACCAATTCGCTACACTTACTTGATCTAAAGGGGAGGGATACAATAATGGATGGATCTCCCTAAACTGTAATTGTGCGAATATCTGATCCTATTGACCCTCAAGAGGGTATATAAATAATGGATGTGTCACCGCCTGCGGCGGAAGTCATTACTGGAGCTAATAAATCGCTCCGAGGTCTTGCTAAAGCATCTCATCACGAAATTTATCAGAGTGGTGCTTTTCCCGAAACCCGGACAGTAGCTTTGTGACCTTCCAAGAACTGAACCTGCCCGAATACACATCAGCGAAAGGTCACGACAACATCGTTGCTTTTCATCTGCGGAAAGGCTATCCCACCCTGCCTCTCAGATAACCAGCAAGTTCTTCAGAATACAAATCTGTAGCCAAGAAGGAAACCGCTGCCACCCACTTCACCGACGACAGAATCAGTGGCATTCAGTTTTGATGAGATGAAGCGATATTCTCCGATAACCTCGCCGGGTTGGATATCATAGGTAATCCCGGTCCTTATAGTGAATCCGAAGCCAGTATCATTTAATTTACCTGTGCCATGTGGAGGGTCATCGTAACTGTAACTGAGACGGGAGATATATACGCCCACCCCGCCTCCCAGATAGGGCTTTAAAGGAAATTGGAGTGGAACGCTGTAGAGTATATTGAATGTAACCGGAACAACCTTAAGATCAAATTTTAGATTAAGGTTCCCCAGGATATCAGATGACCTGGTTTCCTGTGATCGGGCTGAATAAAATCCTCCTTCAAGGGATAACATCAGCGGTTGAACATGAAACGGGACAAAGTATCCCATTTCAAGATAATATATTGGATCCTGAAGATAGCCCCTGCTCCCTATGTATCCGATACTCCCGCTTATTCCAAGATGTTTCTTCGCTCTTTTATGTGTTAGCAATCTTTTTGCAGGTTTCACGGGCTTTTCTTCTTTTGCCTGCCGCGGTTTCTTTATTAATACCTCCTTAAGTGAAAAATTGAGCGCCCCTCCACCAGTACCTTCGCCAGAGAGCACAAAGGAATAGACATAGTCACCTTCTGGAACGAAGAGATCAAAATAGTTCGGTTCAGAAGGCATAATTGCTGATGTCTCAAGGTATAGATCAGTGAGTGAGTCCCTGGGAATTATCTTCAGTGTCTTGTATATTTCTTCATTTCTGTAAATGTTAAGAGTAATTGTTTTTCTTGATTCAGGATTATTCGGCTGGATATTCTTTCTGAAATCAGCCCTGATCACAGCCGGTCCTGTAATTTTGACTTTAAGTTTAGAACCGTCCATTATGATATAATATTTTTTCTTTGTCCCGCCCGACTGCAAGAGGAGTGTTTTTACAGGGCCCACAATATAGATACTGCCGGGTTTTGATTCAATGGCAGATGCTTCTTTTGAAGATGTTAGGAAAATTATCAGTATAATTATCCACGATATAAATTTAAGCAAGCATTGACTCATCTTTAATAATTATTCTATCCTCATGTAATTCTATCATGCCACTTTTTCTCATGGCTACCAGAGATGGAATTACCACTGTATTGCTCAGCATGGCAGCAGTACTTAGAATGTTAATTATTTCTCGCGATTGGATAACTATGCCATTTGATTTTTTTACCCCGAAATGTTTTGCAAAGATGCGTAATACATTTAAAGTCCTCTCAACAATAGATTGATAAAACATTGATGTCAGGTCGGGTATTATCTCCAGGTCCTTCCCGTTCATATTAATATTAATTTTGATTGAGTCGGGTGGAATTTTTTTTAGTGCTGATGAAATAATTTCTTGTGGGAAGAGATAACAGAGTGCCCCGGTATTAGAATTAAGCAATTTCAGGATATGCCCGCCTCCATGTGGATAAAAACCGAACAATTCACCCTGTTCTAATCTTGCAAGGACAATCTCTTTTGCAACATCTATCTTCTTAATAAGTCGTAGTGAGCCGGATTTAATCACCCAGATTTTATTTCTTGTTTCTGATTTTGGCCTGAGATATTTATACCTGTCAATTGTTATTGTGATAGCATCTCTTGAGATGTTATCAAGTTCCTCTACCGGAATCTTTTCAAGCAGATTTATTCCCTTTATGTACCACATCTTAAATTAAACTATCATACTTCAGTTTATTTTTCAATTGACATGGTATAATAATAATGTATTTTAATAAAAAATGGGAAGGTTAACATATAAGTCCGCAGGTGTTGATATTGATAAGGGTAATGAGTTTGTAGAGGAGATCAAATCGCTTGCGAGGAATACATTCAGAAGAGGGATAATTTCAGAGATAGGCAGTTTTGGCGGTTTTTTCTCGCTTGACATTTCAAATATCAAAGAGCCGGTTCTTGTTTCATCCACAGATGGCGTGGGTACTAAATTAAAGATTGCATTTATGATGAACAAACACGATACCATTGGGATAGACCTGGTTGCAATGAATGTTAATGACATTGTTACACACGGGGCAGAGCCATTATTTTTCCTTGATTACTTTGCTACATCAAAACTGGACATAATAACCGGGAAAGAAATTATAAAAGGTATTGCAGAGGGGTGTAAACAGGCAGGTTGTGCCCTTATAGGCGGTGAGACCGCAGAGATGCCATCTTTTTATAAAAAGGGCGAATACGACCTTGCGGGCTTTGTCGTTGGTGTTGTTGATAGGTCAAAACTCATAGATGGCTCCACCATTTCAGTAGGCGATAAAATCATCGGATTATATTCCAGCGGGCTCCACAGTAATGGATTTTCAATTGTCAGAAAATTGTTTTTTAATGTGTTAAAGATGAAACCAGATACATACCTTGATGAGGTAGGAAAAACACTCGGGGAGGAGCTTCTGACGCCGACAAAGATCTACGCCAAGGCAGTGACAGGTGCTGTAAAAAATTTTAATATAAAGGGCATTGTTCATATTACCGGCGGCGGGTTTACAGGGAATATCCCCAGGGTTCTGCCGGCAAGATGCAGGGCAGTTATTTATAATGGCTCCTGGAATATCCCGCCAATTTTCAGAATAATAAAAGAAAAGGGTAAAATCACTGATTCAGAAATGTTCCGGACATTCAATAACGGAATCGGGCTTATACTTATTGTAAAAACAGAAGATGTTAATCCATTGATGCAACTTCTTGATAATTTTGGAGAGAGAGCCACAATAATTGGTGAAATTGAAGAGAGGAAAGATGAAGGGGGACAGGTTATATTTACAAAATAAAAGTTACAGGGGATGATGAGTGTTGATATGAGAGAAAAGGTCCGGCTTGGTGTTCTTGTTTCAGGCAGCGGGACAAACTTACAGTCAATACTGGATGCAAGTAGGACAGGCAAAATAGATGCTGAAGTGATTGTTGTTATAAGCAATAAACCTGATGCCTATGCCCTTGAAAGGGCTAAAAGAGCAGGGATAGAAACAGTTGTAGTTGAATCAAAGGGGTTTGCTACGCGCGAGGACTATGATAGAGAACTTGTTAAGGTCCTTAAGAAACGCAATGTTCAACTCGTTGTCCTTGCGGGTTTTATGCGAATAGTTACGCCGGTGCTGATACAGGAGTTCCCCATGAGGATAATGAATATTCACCCTGCCTTATTACCCTCATTTCCGGGCTTACATGCCCAGAAGAAAGCACTTGAATATGGTGTTAAATTTTCAGGATGCACAGTCCATTTTGTTACTGAAGATGTTGACGCAGGCCCAATTATTATTCAGGCAGTCGTCCCTGTTTACGAAAATGATACAGAGGAGACGCTGAGAGAGAGAATTTTAGAACAAGAGCACAGAATTTATCCGCAGGCAATACAGTTATTTTCTGAAGGGAGGTTAAAAGTGGAAGGTAGGCGTGTGAGAATTAGCAATTGTGAGGAGCCGGATAATTTAAAGATTGAGAATCCTGTTGCGAAGGTAGTGTAAGACGATGGAAGCGAACAACTTAAAAGAGCCAGTCATTGTGAGCGCCTGTCTCCTCGGGATTGATTGCAGATATGATGGTGGTAACTCCCATAGCAAGAATCTACTGGAAGTCCTCACCGATAAAATTCCTGTGCCCTTCTGTCCAGAAATTTTCGGTGGACTTGGGTCGCCAAGGGAGATGTCTGAGATCACATCCGGAGACGGAGAAGATGTCCTGGACAATAAATCAAGAATAGTTACATCTTCAGGGAGGGATGTAACCCAGAATTTTATCAATGGCAGTTTAGCAGGATTAAAGATCTGTATTATAGCAGGGATCAAGAACGCGATTCTCAAGGAAAAGAGTCCTTCGTGTGGGGTGAGGACAATTCTCAGGGACAAGAAACCAAGAAATGGCATCGGGGTTTTTGCGGCCCTTCTAAGAAGAAATAATATTAAAATTATTTCATCAGAGGAAATATAATATGTTTATAAAACACTAAAGGAGGAGCAGAATGTTAAAAATAAATTATCAGGGACACTCCTGTTTTATCCTGGATGATGGAAAGAACAGGATTGTTATAGACCCATTCTTTAACGGTAATCCCTTTGCTACAATGAAACCAGATGAAGTAAAGGTTGATGCCATCCTTGTAACGCACTGTCATTATGACCATCTTGGCGATGCGGTGCAGATTTCCCAGAAGAATAATGCTATAATTATCGGGACCTTTGAATTAACCCAGTACTGTCAGAGTAAAGGAGCCACAAATGTTCATCCCATGCATATTGGCGGTGCAAGAAGGTTTGATTTCGGTGAGGTAAAACTGACCCCTGCCATCCATGGATCAGGGTCAGGCGAAGGTGGCGCTGTTGGAGTTGCCAGCGGATTCCTTATAAAAATGGGCGGGAAACTTATCTATCATGCAGGAGACACCGGTTTATTCGGGGATATGCATCTCATAGGCGATTTGAATGAAATAGACATTGCAATGGTCCCAATTGGTGATAATTTTACAATGGGCATCAGAGATGCTGTAAAGGCAGTCCAATTTTTAAGACCCAGAATAGTAATACCCATGCACTACAACACTTTTGATGTCATTAAGGCAGATCCGCAGGAGTTTCTTAAACTCGTTCAGAGCACAAAGAGTCAGGGCATTGTGCTCAACTATGGTGAGATTTACGAAGTCCCTGTAAAATGATAACCTATCATTATGATGTCTGCATCCTTGCGGGCGCTCCATCCACATATATAGTTGCAGAGTCCCTGTCAAGAAGCGGGTTAAAGGTCCTGTTATGCGAGGATAATTCAACAGAGGGTCCGCAATTTAAACCATATTATCCATTCTTCTTTTCTATGAAGGGTCCCATGATGGAGATAATCAGAACCTTCGGGATGGAAAAATTATTTATTGACAGAATAAGACCTGTTTCCCTTCAGATAATCATACCTGCCGGAAGGTGTGAACTTTATCAAAACGCAGAAAGAAGGAAAAATGAACTGAGATGGCTATTGGGTAATCATTTTGAATCTGAAATGAATAAACTGGAAAAATTGAGGACGCTTTCAGATAAGATTAAAAGGATAATATACAGCCCTTCAGACAAAAACCGTAAAATGAGGGATAGAATTTCATTGTGGTTTTTAAAAAATAAACTGTCCCATAAAAGCAAATCAGTTAATGCTGGAGAGGAACATTTTTTCCTGAGGATTTTAAAAAATTATCTTGCCTTACCATTATTAAATGGAACTTATCTCTCTCCCTTCTATTCTTCTATAATAGAAGGCGATGCCTTCACTTTAGAAGATTACCCCGCCTCATTTGCTAATCTCATGAAAAAAAATCTTTCGCCGGATATTGAGATAATTCCTCTTTCTGATGTTAAAATTAATAAAAATTTATTGTCGCTCAAAAGGGGCAAAGAGTCAATTACTTTTAAATACATTATAGTTGATACTATGTTTGTGAAAAATTTATTTCCTGAATATAAAATATTCAGGAATTTAAAACCATTGTATTTCTGGTTTCCAGTCCAGCTCAGAATAAAAAGAGAGGGATTTCCGGTGGGTATGGGCAGAAATGTTCTATTCATTAAGCCAGACATCTATCCTGAGAATGCCAGCCTCCTGTATATAGAAACGGGAAGAGATGCTAATGAAGTTATGCTCAATACATATTCGCTCTGGAGGATTGAGACCCTGGACAACAAAAAATGGAGCGAGAATATTGTCGGTAGTGTTATGGACTGCCTTATGGAGTTTATGCCATTTGTAAATAAACACCTCCTCCATTTAATTTATCCAGAAAAGATTGAAGACATACCCAGAAATTTTTTTAATTATGTGTATAACTTAAAAACAAGAGCAGACCTATTCTCACCTGTTATAAAAAGCAAACTGAAAAGAAGGGTATTTATTTCAGGACCGGAGTTGTTTCCTCACTGGGGAATTGATGCAGATGCAATGTCTGCCCAGTATGTAGCGAACAAGATTAGAGTTGCCCTGAGAGTGTAACAATAGGTGGTTATCCCCTGTCTAAAGATAATATCTTGTGGCGATATCCTCAGGATATAAGAGTCACCTCACCGCTCTATACCAACCCTCGCCTGGACCCCTCTGTCGTAATAGTGCTTCACTGCTCGCATCTCTGTCACAAGGTCTGCCATCTCAATAACTTCCGGCGCCGCATACCTGCCGGTAAGAACAAGTTCTACATTTTCTGGTTTGTTACGAATGAGATGAATTAAGTCATCAAGTTTAATTAATCCAAAACTTACTGCAACATTCACCTCATCAAGAATCACGATATCATATTTGCCACCTTTTATGATTCTCCTTGCGTATTTCATTGCCTCCTGTGCAAGTTTTACATCAATTGCCTCGGGATTTTTTGGATTAACAAAGTCAGGTCTTCCATACTGTTTGATAACAAAATCAGGAGAATGCATCTCTGCTATCTTTAATTCGCCGTAGAAAATCTGTCCCTTCATGAATTGAATCATGAAGACCTTGAAGCCGTTACCGATAGCGCGCATCGCAAGTCCGAGTGCAGCTGTTGTCTTCCCCTTGCCATCGCCTGTATAAACCTGCACAAGCCCTCTCTCAAGTTTCTTACGCATAGAAAAATGTTAGCATGAATTCCATGAATAGGCAATTGTTGTTTCCATTTTTTACTTGAATCCGCAAAGTGTTCTATATTATAATTCCATTTAATATGGCAGAAATAACGAGGCGTGAACACTGGGGAACAAGAATCGGACTTGTACTCGCAATGGCAGGTAATGCTATCGGGCTTGGTAATTTCTTGAGGTTCCCGGTTCAGGCAGCAACTAACGGCGGATCTGCCTTCATGATTCCATATTTCATCTCATTGCTCCTTCTTGGAATCCCACTGATGTGGATTGAGTGGGGAATTGGCAGATACGGAGGCACACTGGGGCATGGAACAGCGCCTGGCATGTTTGACGCCTTATGGAAGAACAGGATTGCAAAATATCTGGGTATTCTCAGTATATTCCTTCCACTGGTTATTTTGATTTATTATACCTACATTGCATCATGGACAATTGGTTACAGCGTTGCATCTTTGATGGGATTGATGCCAAAGGCAAAGGATTTCTTAAATACCCCGGCCAGTGAGATTGTGATTCCTTACAAGGATTTCCTTTCAAATTTTATAGGCACCTCTGGAGATGCCCTCCTGCTCACTCCCAAACTTGCCACATACATATTCTTTGTATTTACTCTTGTCCTGTCCATGTGGATTCTTGCAAAGGGCGTATCAGAAGGAATAGAAAAACTCAATAAATTTGCAATCCCAGCCCTTTTCATAATGGCAATAATACTCTTCATCAGGGTTTTAACATTGGGTGAGCCTGTCAGGCCGGGACAGAACCCGGTGACAGGTCTTGCGGTCCTGTGGGAACCGGACCTTTCTGGAATTTTAGAACCCAAAATATGGCTTGCTGCTGCGGGACAGATTTTCTTTACTTTAAGTTTAGGACTGGGCGCAATCATGACCTATGCAAGTTATCTCAACAAGGATGATGATATTGCCCTCAATGGGTTATCCACTGCATCCTTAAATGAGTTTGCGGAGGTTGTTCTGGGAGGTACAATAGCCATCGTATCTGCAGCAGTTTTCTTCGGCCCCGCGAACTTAAAAGATATCGCCGGCGGTGCCTTCCAACTGGGATTCATCAGCATGCCCGCAATATTCTCTAAGATGCTGTGGGGTGAATTTTTCGGCTTCCTGTGGTTTTTGCTCCTTTATTTCGCTGCCATCACCTCCATTGTTGCACTTTCACAGCCGGCGATTGCCTTTCTTGAGGATGAACTCAGCTGGTCCAGAAAAAGGGCAGTGATTGTGCTTGCGATTGTTTTCTTTGCCTCAGCCCATATTCCCATCTTCCTGCGAGGAGCCCTTGATGAGATGGACTTCTGGGCAGGAACATTCGGGCTTGTCTGGCTCGCATTATTTGAAGTGATAATATTCTTTTGGATCTTTGGTGCAGAGAATGCCTGGAATGAGATTACCCGGGGCGCCCAGATTAAAATCCCGCGATTCTTTTTCTATATTATGAAATACATCACCCCGTTGTTTTTACTTGTGATTCTTGTTACCTGGGCATACAAGGAACTGCCAAATACAATAAAGGCAGGTGGCATGGGTGTAAATATTGCCCGTGGCTTTATGGTAGCACTGATCATACTCCATCTTGTTCTCGTCCGAATTGCCTGGAAAAGGAGAAAGCCCGCATGAGCATCTTCGGATGGCTCTTCCTTTCAATCTTCTGGGGGGGGGTGATTTTTATCGTATCTCTCTGCATGAAAAAGATTCTATTTAAGTAAATGAAGAAAATACTTCTATATATAACAATCATCCTTGTCCTGTACTCCTGCAGTAAGAAAAATAAATCCTTTCCTCCAAATTTCCTCTGGGGTGTTGCGGTGAGTGCCTTCCAGACAGAGATGGGCAACAGTGATGGGAGCAACAACGACCCCAACTCTGACTGGTGGGTCTGGACCCACTTCAATGTGGAAAACAATACGGGTAGAGTCAGTAATGATTTTCCGGAGGATGGTCCGAATATGTATGATCTCTACGAGATGGACTTTGACAATGCAGTATCCCTGGGGCTTAATGCATTCCGACTGAGCATTGAATGGTCCAGAATCTTTCCGGATGCCTCCGGTATACCTGATGCAAAGGAGGTGGCACACTATCATAGGGTGTTTCAGGCATTAAATGAGCGCGGACTAAAACCACTTGTTACCCTCCATCATTTCACCACACCTATCTGGCTCCATGACCCTTTATGGTTTATTGACAGCGCAAACCACGGAAGCGGGCCCAGAGGGTGGCTTGAGGAAAAAACTGTGGAGGAATTTGTGAAATATGCTGAATTCTGTGCAAAGGAATTCGGAGAAAAGGTTGATCTATGGGCTACGATAAATGAGCCCATGGTTGTATCAATCGGCGGGTATCTCAACCCCCTTCCCGGCAACGCTTTTCCTCCGAACGAACTGAATCCGGAGCACATGGTCACTGCAACAATAAATCTTATGAAAGCCCATGCAGGTGCCTACAGGGCGCTCAAGCAATATGACAGGGTTGATGCAGATGGTGATGGCATTACCTCTTTCATAGGAATTGTACAGAGTATGACGGACTTTGCGCCCCTTGATGAGATGGATGAAGATGATAGGGTTGCTGCAGAGCACGCAAATTATCTCTACAACAAATGGTTCCTAAATGCAGTTGCAAAGGGAATTCTTGATAGCAATCTTGATGGTAAAACAGAACCAGCGCTCGAACTTGGTCCTACAGTGGATTATATCGGTGTAAACTACTACACCCGTATGCGAGTATATAAACTACACACTCCAATATTTCCGGAGTATCCGCTTATTGATTTTCTACCCTCATTTCCCGAGGACTGTGAAAATAATCCCTGCAGTGAGATGGATTATCTAATCTTCCCCCCGGGCCTTTACAATGTCCTCATGACTGCAAGCAGTTATGGATTCCCTATTTACATCACAGAAAATGGTATCGCCGATGCTGATGATAACCAGAGGGCAGAATTCCTAAGGAGCCACATTGCTCAGGTCTTAAGGGCAATCAATGATGGAATGGACATCCGGGGATACTTCTACTGGTCCCTTGTTGACAATTTCGAGTGGGCACTGGGCTTCTCAAAAAAATTTGGACTCTTTTCCTTTCACCCTGTAACAAAGGAACGCACCATGCGCCCCAGCGCAGAGATCTACAGTGAGATTGTAAGAAATTGAAAGCCCGTTACATTCAAACTTCTAAAACTATGTAGCCTCCTCGCATCTGCCCCTTTTTCTTTACTATACCCTCTTCACCCCTTTTATATCCTTCATATCCCCTTTTCTCTTTTTCTCAAAAACTATCTTAACCCTTCCACCTATTTTAAGATTTTTATCCAGGGATTTCAGTATCAACCGTCCATCGGTCCCTTCTACTCTTACAAGAGCAAGCCTCACTCCCTCCTTGAGCCTTTCTTCCTCCACTGTAAGGTAGACATCTGTAAAACTCTCTATTATTCCAGAAGACTCAACCTCAACAAATTTTTCAATCTCTCTAAAACATTCCTCGCAATATATCCTTGGAGGTAAATACCTCTTTCCGCATTCAGGGCATATTGATGAGATAAGTTTTCCGTCTTTTAATCCATTAAAAAATCTCTCTCCAGCAACGCCGGTAGTATACAAAAAATAGAGTGGAATCTCGCCTCTGCTACATCTGATTTCAGTATTCTTATTAACCTTCTTCATCTTTGACTCCCTGAAGGTTTAAAATAGAGGATATCGGTTATCGCTCCGACTCTATCATTCTCTTTTTTCCATAGGGCTTTCACCTTCATCCCTATTTTTACATCCTCTGGTTTTACCTCTCCGAGGAGGTGAAGAATACCAATTCCAGGGGATGCTCCTTCAATCTCTATAACTGCTGGTATCTCGGGTGTCTCAAGCCTCTTTACATCCCAACTTATGTAGGACAAACTAAATGTGTTAACCCTTCCAGTATCCTTTAGTTCAACCCAATCATCAATTGGAACAAAGCATAGTTCACAAAAGGCTCTCGGAGGAACAAGAATCCTCTCACATTTTCTGCATCTTATCCCTAAGATCTTCCCTTCTTTAAGCCCTTGAAGAAACCTTCCAATCGCATAACCTGCATCCCATGCATAAAGAAGTTTTGGACGATATTCAATCTTTATTGCTTTTTCAAACTCCTCTTTTTTTAACTCCTTTCCTTTTACCTTCATCTTTCTCTCCTTCTATATGCCAAGCACTACAACCGTTCCGACCTGCATAAGGTCACCCCACGCCTGAGCAACTCCCCTTCTTGGATTGCCTGGAACTTGCCTCTTTCCCGCCTCTCCTCTCAACTGCCAGAAGATTTCGCATACTTTCATAACGCCTGCTGCAGAAATAGGATTTCCTACTCCGAGAAGCCCTCCGGATGGAGACACAGGAAGATTCCCGGTCCTCTGAGTAACTCCCATTGCAGTGAGTTTGGGTGCCTCCCCCCTTTTACAAAGAAGAAGTCCCTCCATGTGGTGTAGCTCTTTGTAGGCAAATGGGTCATATGGTTCTGCTACATGAATTTCTTTAGAAGGTTCTTTTATTCCAGCCATCTCATAAGCCATTCTTGCAGCTTTTTCAACATAATCAGGATAATAGAGATCCCTGTTTGTCCAATAGGATGTATCAAGATTCCATCCTATCCCTTCAATCCAAACTGGCTTTTCTGAAATCCTTCTCGCAACATGTTCAGCAGCAAGAACCATCGCAGCAGCTCCATCACTCGTAGGAGAAACCATAAGCCTTCTTACTGGCCATGCCATTATTTCAGATTCAAGAACCTCCTTTAATGTGACCTCTTGAGCAAGTTGAGCAGATGGATGATCAAGTGCATTCTTTTTGTTTTTCACAGAAACGAGCGCGATCTCCTCCATCGTAATTCCATGAACATGCATATATCTTTGCATTTCAAGGGCGAAAATCCAGAGGAGGTTAACTCCAAGTGGTCTTTCCAGGGTATGGTCGTATATTGAATTAAAAGCAGCCTGTGGATGGGGCTGGCACGAAGACATCTTTTCCTCCCCTACAACAAGACAGGTATCAAACATACCCGAAGCGACCATGTACCATCCATGGATTATTGCAAAAACTCCTGAACCTCCGCCAACATATGACCTCATGTAAGGCCTTCTGAATCCTCCAGCACCATCAGCAAGGTATTCTCCCTTCATATGCACACCATCAAAGGCATCCGGAGCTGTTGAAATGACAACGCTTTCTATCTGCTTAAATTTTAACCCGCTCGTATCAACAGCATCTTTTGCTGCATAAAAAGCCAGCTCCCTTCCTGTCTCAAGTGCCCTTCTTGTAAACTTTGTAATTCCTGCACCTGTTATTGCAACTTTTCTCCATGGTTTCATTTTCAAACTCCTACAATAAGGGCTGAACCAGTTGCAGTAGGAAGACCTCTCCAGCTCAAAACAAGCCCTCTTTTTGCATTTTTCACACTATCCCTTCTTGTTTCATTTCTCAAAACCCTTATAACTTCAAGAAGCTGGTAAAGACATGTTGCCTCAGACATAGAACCTATTCCAATATGGCCCCCTGAAAGATTAACAGGAACTTCTGAATCAATTGCCACAAAAGGACCATATTTAAAAAGCCCTATTGCTTCAATATGCTGTAGGGCTTTATATGAAAATCTATCGCAGACCTCAATGAGGTCCAGTTCCTTTAAGGGATTTCTTATTCCAGCCATCTCAAAGGCCTTTGAACAGGAAAGTTCAGCGTATGTTGCTCTCTCAAAATCCCTTGTATCAATGTGAGGCTCTCCTGTGAAAAAACTAATGCCTTCTATCCATACCGCGTCCTTTTTGAGGGATTTAACAACATCCTCAGTTGCAAGAACAAGGACTACCGCCCCATCTGCCTGTTGTGCGATGTCCATTTCCTTGAGAGGAGTTGACACGGGAGGAGAATTCAAAACATCCTCCAAGGATATTATTCCTGGATAGGCAGAAAAGGGGTTCTTCATGGCATTTTCTTTAAACCTCTTCACAACAAGGGCACAATCCTCCTCCGTGATTTTTCTTGTGTGAAGGAACCTTTTCATTTCAAGCCCTGCAAGAAAATAGGGATGTAACCCTGTATGCCTTGTGTAAAGCGGTTCCATAGCCATCTCTTCAACATACCCTACTGTAAGTACATTTGAAATCTTGCTGTGGGCTTCAAGAACTCCAATTTGAAACATTCCGGTAGATAATTGCATATAAAGAGATGCTATTCCCTGAAGCCCATCTCCGCATATTGTATGAACAGGTTTTAAAACAGCCCCAAGCTGGTCAGGAACATATTCATCAAATATGCTTACACCCTCGTTAAAATCCTCTGAAAGACAAACAAATGTATCAACCATTTCGGGCTCTATTCCACTCTCATGATAGGCTTTCATCGCTGCTTCAAAGATCATCTCCCTGTATGAAACATCGGCACTTACTGGCCTTGCTGGAACCGCTCCTGTGCCAATTATTCCTACCCTCTTTGGCTTCATAATCGCCTCCGCTATTATCTTAACTATATCTTAAAGTTATACCTCTTCCACAATCTACGAATCTCAAAACTTTTTGAATTATAATATATACAAAAAGGACCCCTGTCAAGATTTCTTTAAGAAAAAAATAATATAAGTGCAGGTAGTTTTATTCCTGCCGCCAGTAGAGAATATCAATATTGTTTGATTCCCCCTCACTCCGCCTTAGAACTGCCCGAATAACAGAAGAGACCCCACCCCTAATTCTTCCATATTCGTCTGGTTCTCCTGCCACGACGCCCTCCGATATCACGGAAAAGACATCGCTTCTTACCACTACATTTACACCTTGCTCAAGTTCAAGACCGAAGCTTCCTATAAGGTTTATAAATTCTGCACCGCTCTTCATGTGGTTCTTAGAAATTTCATCAATGATTGAATCAGCACATAATTCGTCACAATCCTTGACAATTGTCATCAGAACCTCCCTTGATGCGGTGTTTACATTGAGAGTCCAGTTGATTACCTTCGCACCCTCTTCATATTCATATCTCCGCTGGGGATAAACGGTAAGAAATCTTGAGAATAGAGGCATATCCGGAGGCACGCCTGCAATCTTAGAGTATTCAAGATAATCCATGTCGGGAAGCAAACCGAGTTCTGTTATGGAATCCATCTGGAGATTCTTTGCCCCATATTCATACTCTCCAAATGTATCTCCATCAATCCAGTCAACTATCTTATTTACGAGTTCATCGGGGCTATCAACACCGATATTAGTGAAGAGTTTTACCGCCAGTTGTGCCGTTTTTTCATCCCTGAAGCCATCCATTCCCACAAGCATATTCAGGTTGATCTTCCCTCCTTCATCCTCAATTGAAAGCACAAGTTGACCCTGCTCAAAGGGATTGAACATGCTTCCGAGCACGGCGGTCTGAGACCATAATTCATCATCGCCGATCAACTCTTCTGAAGTAACTTTAAAGTCAGACATATCCCCCTGACTTCTGTCGGAATTCAAATCCTGAAGCAATAATTTCTTAGCAATTTCTATTCCACTTCTTGCAATTGATTCTGCGATTATAAAATCACGATAGGAAGAACCGAGATTCACGCTAACCCTTGTGTTATAGGCAAATTCTACCACAACAGCAGAGAGAACTGCAATCACGGTTAGAACGATAAGAAGCGCGATACCCTTTTTTGTACCAAATGTGTCTCCCCCTGAAATATTAAAATTACACATATATTTTTTTATGTAACTCCACATAATTTTTGAATAAATTAGAAATTTTTACCTGCTTAATTTTTGTGCAGTCTCCCATTTTTTCGCATAAAATTCGGCTTTTTAAGTATGCACGACATTAGTTTTTAACAACTTATCCACATAATTGAGTGGATAACATTTTTTAATTATCTGCCGAGAAAGAGTCGTTTGCTAAGAATGACAGGAAGTCCTGCATCAAGGATCTTTTTACTCGCTGTCTCAACATCGTATTCAACGCGTTTTGCCCTGTAGGTGCGCATTTCTGTATCAAAAATTGCATAGCAGGCGCGGTGGTCACCATCCCTGGGTTGTCCTACGCTTCCAACATTCACAATGAATCTACCCTCTCCTGCAAGGTTCAGAGTCGGTGATGTTGTCACATTGATACGCGGCTCCGAGGAGCGTTCAAGAAGAAATGTAAGCAAAAGATGCGCATGTCCTACAAATAATATATTACTCCCATTCTGCTCCATCCACTCAAAGGCTTCAACAGCCCTCGTCATATCTACGAGATAATCAAAATTCTCTACTTCAACGGGCGAACCATGGGCAAAGGTAACATCGCCAATCCTGTGAATGTATTTAAATGTCTTCAGCCACTCCATATTCTCTTTAGTTATAACCCTCTGGCACCATTCAATTGCAGCCCTAGCATGGTCCACAAACCACTTCGGGTCAAGTACTCCACAGCATGCCGCATCATGGTTGCCCATAAGGGTAACATCAGCAAGATTCCGCACAATATCACAACATTCATTTGGATTGGCACCGTAACCCACTATATCTCCCATAAATATAATCTGGTCTGGCTTTTCATCTTTCAGCAACTTAACAACCTCTGTGAGTGCTTCAAGATTTCCATGGACATCTGTTATAATTCCTATTCTCATGAAAAAATTAACCTCCTCAGCGCTCTTTCAGGACCTATAATCATCTTTTTATTTCAGGTATTTTTGAGAATAAATTCAGCAAGCATCTGGAGGGAGTCCTTCTTTTCCTTTTCTGGCTCCTGGATTTTCTTCTCTGTCTCTACTTCTTTTTCCAGAGGAATGCCGATAAAACCTGGCTCTATTGTATAAACGTTTTCTCCGCAGATTGCTGAATTACTCATTATTTCTATATTTAATTCCTTCATCTCCTTTTCATTTTTGACCTTCCCCACAAGATTCAATGAGTCATCACCGCTTTCAAGTTTGATGAATCTATAAGCAGGAACAATATTAAAACTTGCCTTCTTTTTTGTAAGTATTGTAATAACATTGCCATTTATAGAGAGTTTATTGTTCTGGGCTAATGAATCAATCATAGCCTGGGTAAAAAAGACCTTTTCTGAAATACCTCTGGCTCCATCAATCTTTGCATCTCTGAGTTTAGCATTGACAAGATTTGCACCACGCAGGTCTGCATGGGTCAGGTCTGCCCTGGAAAGGTCTGCCCCTGAAAGATTTGCCTTAACAAGAACAACATGTCTTAATATGGCTCCACGGAGGTTTGCATTCTGTAGATTTGCCTCTTTTAGATCAGTATAACGAAAATTAACCCTCTCAAATTTACCATTGCTTAAATCAGCACCACTCAGGTCAAGTCCTTTGATATCCATTCCGGTGAAATCAAAACCCTCTTTTACCTTTTTAATAATATCTTCCCTTGTCCAGGCCATTTATTTATCTCAACAGATTTCTTACAAAATTTGCAATCTCCTGTCTCGTCCCATTCTCCATATTAATGAATTCAATCCCTACTCCCTGTCCAAGTTCCCTGATGGGACCTTTCTCTGTGTTTTTCCACACAACCCTCCCACGGACATGGAAAATCTTAGCACTATCCGGAAAGGAAAATTTTAAATTAATCACTGTACCTAATTGAAGGTCCCTATTCGTTTTTAAAAAAATACCTCCCTCACTGAAGTTTGTTGAATAATCAAAGAGATATGCCTCGCTTTCAGAAGAATCCACGAGAAGACGCATCAATTCATTATCCTCATAATCCACAACAACCTTTATAATGACCCGGGGGTATTTCCTCATTTCCTCTTTCATTCTCTTCGCCCTCTGTTCTACAGTGAATCCATAGAATCGATCCTACACGATGAGACACATGGCTCTGCCCATACAATTTCGGTGGGAGTGGCGGACTGAAGGCTGCCAGGAATGGGAACAAAATAATTGCTTCGGTTTCTCAATTATCTCTGCTCGCAGGCATTCCCAAAATCTCGCTCCTCTACTTCTGAAGGTCTGGGTTGCTCTTAAGTGAGGGATGCCACTCCCTCCACATAAATCTGCAATTTGCGATTCCCAATCTATCTTCATCCCTGCTCCCTCACCTTTTCAATAAAGTCCTCAAATGCCCTTTTGTCTTCATCTCTCATATTTTTAAACTTTATTCCCATTCCGGGTATGAGGTTGCTCTTCCTGTCATATGGTGTAATCCAGGCAACCTCACCAATTATCTTAAAGGGCACTTCTCTGTAAGGAATATGAAACACAAGTTCTATTGTAGTTCCTACATTAAGCGGTGACCTTGTAGAAATAAACATTCCGCCCTTGCTGATATTCATTGTATATTCTGAGATGAAACTCTCGGTACTCTGATAGTCAACCCTTAATTGAACCGGGAGACGCTCGTTTGTTCTTCGCTCTCTTTCGTTCCGCATGCTTCACCTCCAGTATATCACAATTATTAAAAAATACAATATTAAAAACCAAGGGCGCTTTTTACCTCTTTATATTGAGCAGGAACAACCCTCGGCTTTTCCGTCATCTCAAGTGCAATCGCTGGATCCTTTAAACCGTGTCCTGTAAGAGTACAGACAAGCACATCCCCTTTTTTGAAATATCCTATTTGCACAAGTTTTTTAATCCCTGCAACTGTAATTGCTGAAGCCGGCTCGCAGAAAATGCCCTCCATTCTGGCAAAGGCACTGTAGGCACTCAAAATCTCACTGTCTGAAACCATCTCAATAAGTCCACCGGACTCGTCTCGGGCTTTGATAGCGTTCTTCCAACTTGCTGGATTTCCAATACGAATTGCTGATGCGACAGTATTTGGATCTTCCACAATCTTATTGCGTACAATTGGTGCAGCACCCTCTGCCTGAAAACCAATCATTTTCGGGAGGGATTTGATTCTGCCCCTTGATTTATATTCCTTGTATCCATTCCAGTAGGCAACAATATTGCCTGCATTCCCTACCGGAAGTATATGATGAGTGGGCGCAGACCCCAATCGGTCGCAGATTTCAAAGGAGGCGGTCTTCTGACCCTCAAGACGATAGGGGTTTATTGAATTAACGACAGTAACAGGATAATTGGCTGCCAGTTCTTTCACAATGTTCAAAGCATCATCAAAATTTCCCTGAATCTGAATCACCTCTGCCCCGTGTATCATCGCCTGGGATAATTTCCCGATGGCGACCTTGCTCTCCGGAATTATAATATAGCTCTTCATCCCTCCCCTGCTTGCATAGGCAGCTGCTGAAGCAGAGGTATTTCCGGTAGATGCACAGATTACTGCCTTTGCTCCATTCATTTTTGCGACAGAAACCGCAACAGTCATTCCCCTGTCCTTAAACGATGATGTTGGATTCAAACCCTCAAACTTGAAATATATCTCAAGGTCAGCACCGATAAACTCCTGAATCCTTATTGCTTTGATTAAAGGGGTGTTTCCCTCATTAAGGGTTACAATATACTCATCCTTTATCTCAGGAAGATATTCCCTGTATTCTCTGTAAACTCCCCTCCAGTTACTCATACAATATCATCCTCTATTCTTAGAAAGAAACTCCTGGCGAGAACTACATCCAGGGAATCAATACTTTTCAGTGCCCTTCTGAGGTCAGATTCAAAGGCACTGTGTGTAACGATTACAATCGGAACACCGCCATTAATGTTCCTCCCCTTCTGAATTACTGACTCAATACTAACATTATGTTTTCCCAATCTGCTTGCAATTTTCGCAAGGACACCTGGTTTATCCACTACAAAGAACCTTAAATAATATCTGCTCTTACGCCTTTTCATTTCAAGTATTTTCGCCCTTCTGACCGCCTCCTTCTTGAATGCAAAGGGTGAATTCATTCCTGCACCACCATGAATGAGCCGTCTGGATATATCAACTATGTCGCTTACTACTGCGCTTGCTGTGGGCATCATGCCTGCTCCCTTACCGATAAAAATCTGTGAACCCACTGCATCACCTACTATGTTCACAGCATTGTAAACACCATCAACTGATGCAAGCATACTTGTCCCGGGAATCATTGTGGGATGAACACGGGCATCAATGACTCCATTGGTTAACTTTCGCGCTATTGCAAGCAATTTGATTTTATAACCAAAGTCCCTTGCGAATTCAAAATCAATTGGCTCAATTGACCTTATTCCTTCTGCTGGTATCTCCGCGGGTTTAACAGTTACCCCGAAGCATAGAAGTACGAGTATAATGAGTTTATGAACACTGTCAATTCCGTCCACATCAAGAGATGGGTCCGCCTCAGCATACCCCTTTGCCTGTGCGCTGGCAAGAACTTCTTTAAAACTCCTTCTTTCCTCGCCCATCTTTGTGAGAATATAATTGGATGTTCCATTTATTATACCGTAAAGACACTCAAATTTGTTGGCAATTAAACCATCTTTTATTGACCTGATAATTGGAATACCTCCTGCCACGCTTGCTTCAAAACCAACCTCACACCTCCTCTTTATTGCCTCAGAAAATATTTCATCACAATACTCAGAAAGCAATGCCTTATTAGCGGTAACTACATGCTTACCATTCCTTAATGCCCTCAAAACATACTTTCGGGTAACATCTGTCCCTCCTATTAACTCAATTATAATACTGATTTCCGGGTCATCAAGAACTTCCTCTACATTTTTTGTGAGAATCCCTTCGGGAACCTTAATCCCCCTGTCGCGGGTTATATCAATATCCGCAATCTTCTTGAGGACAAGATTTGCCCCAAGTTTACTCCTCAACAATTTCTGTTCTCTTAAAAGAATCTTCACAACACCTGTACCAACAGTCCCGAACCCAAGTAATCCAAGTTTGATACTCTTCATGTTTATATCCTGTTTTTCTCTATCACTATCCTGTTAGTATCTCTCGCAAATGTCAGCATTTCTACTCATTCGCCGACTCAGATTTTTTTATCACTCAAAGCCCTCTTTATCCCTCGCACTGCCTGGGAAATGCGATGTTCATTCTCTACAAGCGCAAATCTAACGTAGCCCTCACCAAAATCACCGAAGCCAATTCCTGGAGAGACAGCCACCTTTCCCTCCCTCAGTAGCATCTTTGTAAACTCAAGGGAGCCCATATTCTGAAATTCATCAGGAATTTTTGCCCAGACAAACATCGTGCCCCTGGGCTTTTCAATTTTCCATCCTACGCGTGCAAGGCCGTCAACCAGGGCATCCCTCCTGTTTTTGTATATCTCTACGATCTTCTTCACCTCTTCATCACATTCATTAAGAGCAATGATGGCTGCAATCTGGATTGGCTGGAACATCCCGTAATCAAAATAACTTTTCAACCGTGTAAGGGCATTCACCATTTCCCTATTACCAACCACAAACCCGACCCTCCAGCCGGGCATGCTATAACTCTTTGAGAGTGAGAATAACTCAACACAGCGCTCCTTTGCCCCTTCTACCTGAAGAATGCTTGGCGCAGTATAACCATCAAATACTAAGTCTGCATAGGCAAGGTCGTGGATAATAAGGATGTCCTTCTCCTCAGCAAACCGGACAATTTTTTTAAAAAATTCAAGATCCACTACAGCAGTTGTAGGATTATGGGGAAAGGAAATAATGAGCATCTTGGGCAATGGCCAGATTCCCTTGATTGAGTTCTCTATCTCATCAAAAAATTGCTCCACCGAATACAGTGGGATGCCCTTAACATCTCCACCTGCAATTATTACACTGTAAGCGTGGATTGGATAAGTTGGGTTTGGAACAAGAACCATTTCTCCTCGTTCAATCGTAGCAAGGATGAGGTGGGAAAGCCCTTCCTTTGCCCCGATTGTAACCACTGCCTCTATCTCAGGGTCCAGGTCAACATTATATCGCCTCTTATACCAGTTGCATATTGCTGTTCTCAAATTCGGGATGCCCCTTGAGAGAGAGTATCTGTGATTCCTTGGATTTTTAACCGCCTCAATTATCTTATTAACAATTGGGGCAGGCGTGGGCAAATCCGGATTCCCCATTCCAAGATCAATTATATCCTCACCCCGTCTGCGTGCCTGCAATTTCATTTCATTCACTATGTTAAATACGTACGGTGGAAGTCGCTTTATTCTACCAAATTCCTTCATAGCCCATTAACCATCAATTTGTGTAAATAATTCCAGATGGAATTTTTCTGAATTCATTAAATACCTGTTCAGCCCAATAGGAACTCCTGACAAAGGGCCCTGCAAATACGAATTTAATCCCTATTTCTCTCCCAAACTCCATATATTCTTCATATTCATCATCTCTTACATACCTTTTCACATCCAGTGATTCTTTCGTCGGTTTTAGATACTGTCCGATGGTGACAATATCACATCCAGCATCTCTTAAATCTATCAAGACTTCTTTTACTTCATCTAATTCCTCGCCAAGTCCAACCATTAATCCTGACTTAATTATAACATCACTTCTCTTTTTGTGAATAAAATTAAGCAACTTTAGAGACCTTCCATAATCACCGCCTGGCCGAACAATCTTGTAAAGTTTCGGGACCGTCTCTACATTATGGACAAAAACATCAATATTACTATCTGCAATAACCTCCCAAGCATATTCATTGTTATTAAAATCCGGCGTAAGGACTTCCACCTTTACTTCAGGCAATAATCTTTTTACTGCCTCTGCTGTTCTTCTAAATATATTAGCACCCCCATCAGGCAGGTCATCGCGGGTTACTGAAGTCAGCACTACATACCTTAGCCCCATTTTCTGAGCGGCTTCTGCAACTGCCTCCGGCTCATTATTATTTATCATATCTGGCATGCCCTTCTCAACACCGCAGAATCTACAGTTTCTTGTGCACCTCTTGCCAAGAATCATGAATGTGGCTCTACCTTCACGGAAACACTCGGATATATTCGGACACCGTGCGGACTCGCAAACAGTGTTCAGTCCACGAGCGTGAAGATTGACTTTTACACCTCTGAGGTCCTTCAGGGAAATTTTCCTCTGGAGATACCCTGGTAAATGTGCCTCTTTCATGTATTTTGAAATCCTAAATTATTGTTAATAAATTGTCAAGGAAATGTAGATAAATCTGGTATGATAGATTATAATAAACATAATGAAAATCATTGTTACAAAGTCAGCCGGTTTTTGCTTCGGTGTCAAAAAAACCGTTGAAATGGCGCTAAAGGAAGCAACAAAGGGAGAGGAAATTTACACCCTTGGCCCCATTATACACAATCCGCAGGTTGTTTCTCACCTTAAGACAAAAAATATACATCCCAGGGAATCTACCAACGATATTTCTGAGGGCAAAACAGTGATAATAAGAACCCATGGAGCCACCCTTGAGGATATGAAGCAACTTGAGGGCATGCAAATCAATCTGATAGACGGGACCTGTCCTTTTGTGATTCGTTCCCAGAGGATGGCGAGACGATTATCCGAACAGGGTTATTTTGTTGTCATCGTCGGTGATGAAAAGCATCCGGAAATCAAGGGAGTAAAATCCAGGGCAGGAAACAATTCCATTGTAATCAATCCATCAGCAAATAACTCTCAACTTCCTGAGGCAAAAAAAATTGCTGTTATTGCCCAGACAACCCTTCCGGAGGAGGACTTCAATTTAATTGTAGAAAAACTTAAGCCCCTGGCAGAAGAACTGAAGGTAGTGAATACTATATGCAGGGACACGACAATAAGGCAGAACGAGTCAAAGCGACTTGCAAAGGAGGTTGATGTGGTGCTTGTTGTTGGTGGAAGGAACAGTGCTAATACGAACAAGCTTGCACGATTGTGCAGGGAAATCAATCCCCGCACACATCACATTGAATCACCTGAGGAAATTCTTGACAAATGGTTTGAAAATGCTGAGGCAGTGGGAATTACCACCGGCGCCTCAACACCGGATTGGATAATTGAGGAAGTAATGGAAAGGTTGAAGGAAAAAGATAACGGCACAAAATTATAATTCCCTTGAGAAACAAATTGATTCTCCTTTATAGCCAATGCCAGTCAGCATCAATTCCATTACAGTAAAAAGCTAAATGATAAAAGTAATGGAAATCCTTTCACCACTCCAGGAGGAGCATTTATTCTAACATCTCCTGTTTCTGATAATCCAGGTATTATCACCACTTCACCAAGACCCAGATAATCGTACTCATAAAATAATGCACCTGTTTTTTTAAGACATCTCCCATCCTGCACTGAAGTATTCTTCGTTCCCTTCGTAGGAAAAGGAAGTATTAGAAGAGAAAATTCCCCAATATTAAAATTATGACAATTACTATTTTCTTCAATTGTTAAAAATCTTGCTCTCCCGTATAAAAATCTAAACAATCAATAAAGTAAGTCACTAATTTCCCATTCTTAATTATCAAGTCTATTTTACTCCTCCCCACTGTCCTTTGCTATAAGCACACTTACTCTACCCATTTCATCTGTATTGTAACCAGTTACTACTAAATCAGTTAATCCATCCTGATTAAAATCTCCTGCAACCATATCTACAGGTATGAAGCCCGGATCGTAAGAATCATAACCACTGAATGTCCCATCCCCTTTACCCAGAAATATTCGCACATCCTTCTTTGGATTAAATGTAACCGGAGAACTTATAACCCCTAAATCAGTCATACCATCCCCGTTAAAATCACCCTTTACCAATTTCCCTGGTAGTTCTCCTGCTCCATAACTGGTAGAAAGATTAAACCCTCCATCCCCCTTTCCAAGCAATATACTTATATCCTTACTCATACTATTTAATACAGCGATGTCCTTAAAACCATCAAGATTAAAATCATCCACAATTAAGCAACAGGGTCCTTTGCCAACCGGATAATCAACAGAATCCATAAATGTTCCATCCCCTTTCCCCATAAGAATACTTAAATAATCACTTTCCGTAGTGCTCGAAAGTGAATTAAGGGATTCTATTTTTAATTGGGAATTATAAAGGAAAGGCGTAATAATGGGATACCTAAATGCCCCGCAAACGTGTGGATCCGTGTATAGAATGTCCTTTAATCCATCTTTATTAAAGTCCTCAACTACTAGTTCAATCGCACATCCCCATGTATTATAGTATCTTACAGGAAACTTAAATGTACCGTCACCATCCCCCAGCATTACACCAAGGGAATTATCGAAATTGTTACCAACTATGTCGTAAACCCCATCCCCATTGAAATCTTCAGCTTGAAAAAACCTTAACGGTATATTTTGCTATTCGTCCTATCTTCGTATAAAATAAGGTTAAATGTCCCGTCATCCATCCAAATAAATGTTATTAATCTAAACAATGTCCTTTTAACAAAATCAGGAATGTTATCAGAATTAAAATAATTTACCATTATGCTCCAGTCAAAGCCAAAGTCAATATTATATGTGTTCTTGAATTCACCTCTATCATCTATTAAAAATACGCTAACACCTGATGTCACGATATCATCAATATTATTCCCATTGAGGCCTCTTATAGTAGAGAAAACACCTCTTGTAACTGGCCCTGATTCAAACATCCCATTCCCTCTATTTAACAGAATGTGTATATAACTATGAGTATCATAATCTACTCTTTTATAATCTGACACAATAACATCCAGCAAATTGTCTTTATTAAATCTCCCAGAACTAATTTTAAGTGGAGTGCCATCCCATTTATACTGATATGTCTCTATAAAAATCTCCTTCTCCTTACCACAACCTAAACTCAATAAAAAGAATAATAAGAGGGCCTCTTTTGACTTTAAATCCATTTTATTGAATTCCGTTAATTACACTAATATTTACAGTTCTCATATCCGAAACGAAGTACTATCACTTTCCCCATATCTTTGGATAATACAATAGGAACAATTCTGTTAGGATTTAACTACAAGAAATCCATCTCTATGGGAAGATTATAATTGTAAGCCTCGCTCATCCCAAATGATGTAAATGGAATATCATCTGCGTGAATATAATGTGCCTGTTCTGGAATGAAATGCACAAAAGAATCCACCATGAGAGGGCAATCGTCTTGATTTAGAAGATAAAATGGTTCCGCAAAATCCCACTTCCAGCAGGATAAAAATACCTTATATGCATTTTCAGAACCAACCGGAGGTGTCACAACTTAATTACACTTCCTCCCGTAAGTATAACTGGACCATTGATCAATATTAGTTCCCATATATAGCATCTTCCTCACATCCGGGTCTCCACTGTATGCGTCTGCAAGCCCATAAAATCCATAAGGGGTTGACCATAAGCAAGGTATGCGTTGCTCTGGATAATTAGGCTTAGGATAAGTTGAACTTGGATTCTCTAAACAATCTACACTACATAAAACCGCATTCAGCTCATCCCATAAATGTATCCTTGGTATTGCACCCTTATTCCCCCAGATTGTAGGCATATTATAGAGTATCTGATTCCAGAGTTCTATCCTCTGGTCTTCTAATTCCACTCTAACATCATCTAACATTTCCCCTGGCAATCTATCAGCAATTATCTGGTCTGTCTCACCGCTAACCCCAGGAAAATCCACTCCACCAGTAAGAACAATTCTTATTTCTGGATCCAGACCTATTCTAAAATTATACTTCGTGGCACCATCTACCTCAAAGTATGGGAAAAAATATGCTGCTACATCTATTCCCCTGATAGGACAATGTCCTGCAAGCTGATAAAGAACAATCCCATATCTTATAACTTCTCCACTGTCCACACATATATCATAATTCATATAAAATCTTATGCCTCCATAAGTATATGTTAGATTAGAATAAGGAGAACTTGTAACCTTTTCAATTTTGAATGCATTAAATCTTGGACGAACCTTTTCAATATTAATTTCCATGTCTAAATTCCATATGGAACTTAGCACAGCCGCTATTACTGTTCCCACACCAATTCCTATTGGTCCCAAAACGCGCGCCCCCTATCTGCATAAGTGCACCCGCCCCAAACCCAAGTGCTATCCAGCCCCATTCTAATTGATAAGTCCCATTTTGATAAATGACACTAAAAAGTTCTGGATGTTCTACACTTGTGCTGAGCATGTAACGTTCTACCGCCTCCACAGGGAATACAACTGTTGCATAAACATCCGGCTTAAAAACCACATTTACAAAGTCCTCTCCCATAAATGTGGAACTACTTGACCCACCATAAGCAAGCGCCCTGATTCTGTAATCCCCTGCTGAAGGCAAATATATGCCCCGGTAAATCCCATCGTATGAATCCGTTATCTCATCTGTAGAAAAGGACTTATTACCATCACCTACAGGACTAAAAGCAAATAAATTTTTGTCTAAAACCGCTTGTGCCTCCTTCTCCACAATTATTCTCACCTTTGTTACATCAGAACTGATAACTCCTGCAACCCTTAAGGGATTTGTGGATAAACTGTATGTCCCTCCTATGCTTACTGCTGGCTCCTCAATCCTCACCTTGCTTGTATGAAAGATTCTTGTATCGCTCATCGGTAAGGTAAAACCTGCCTTGTCAACGGCTCGCCTGACAAATCCATGCTCGCTGCACACAAATCATTTACATCTGATGATTGGTATGTTATGTAATAGTCAGTGTTCATTTCCATTGGTCTTGAAGGAATATAAATATTGTCGTATCTGAATTATTCAGAGGCAATTCATACACTTTTCATCTGTCTTTTGCTAAGAAAATACTTACAATATCATAATATTCATTATCCTCGTCATAACTATAAGCCGCAACTCCTATATCTTGAAATCCATCCGAGTTAAAATCCCAAACAACCATATCTTCAATCTCGTGTCCAACACTATATTCTCCACCATCCCTGAATCCATTTTCTCCTTTTCCTAGTAAAATCTGGAATTTATCATATTTCTGATGAATTTCACCATAAGGAATTACAATATCCAAAAGCTCATCTACATTAAAATCACCGTTCCTGACTAAATAAGCATTTATTTTTTTATCCAGCTTGTACAAATTCTTGCTTTGTTGAAAAGCATTATTCCCTTTGTTAAACATAACCCCTGCAAAATAATCTTTAGTTTCGTAATCTATTACTATAAATCCTACATCAATCAGATTATCTGAATCAAAATCTTCTGGAATTATAGTTAGTATATACCCATTGGTATAATTTATTAAATTAACCTTATTAAATGTTCCATAACCATTATTTATCAGAAGATTTAATTCAGGCCCATCTCTACCAATCAGGTCAGGAAAGCCATCATTATTAAAATCCCTACTATGTACATAAATTCCTTTATATTCTCCATTGTATTTAAAAGTCATATCTCCATTATTTATAAAAATAATAGTAGTTTTGGTGTCATCAGAAGATGGAGATTGGATATTTATAGGTGACCATATTACTGGTGGAGGTATGTTTATATTTAAAGTACCAACTACAATTATAAGGTCATCACCACCAGAATTATTAAGATCCGCTCCTGTAATTACCATGGGAAATAATTCACTTACTTTCAGAAATCCTTCTGGTATAAATTTCCCTTCATTTGTTCCTGACATAATCCCAATCATATTCATCTTATTGCTCGGGTCATAGAAACATGGCAACACAATATCAGGAAGACCGTCACTATCAAGGTTGCCTATATATGAAAAATTATGAGACACCAAGGCCGAACAAAGAAAATTTAAATTTAATTTATCAGTTTCTAATATTATCTGTGAAATCTGAGGAGGATTAAATGTCCCGTCTCCTTTACCAATAAGTGTCTCAATAGGTTCATAAGTTCCAGAAGTAAAATCACCCTCATACCGAATATACCCAATCAGGTCTGTGATACCATCATTGTTAAAATCTCCTGTGTCTATACCAAATAGATTACCAAATTCGCCAGGGATTCTGTAACCTTCAAAACTCCCATCATCCTTTCCCAATAAAACCCTGTCATAACTCACAATATCCTGAATTCCATCATTATTGATATCTGAAATATTAATAGAACCACGGAGAATATGGTTAAACTTGTCTCACCTAAGGGATATTCCACAGGAGGATGAAATAATTCAGTTTTTTTGAACTCACACCCTATAAAAATAAATGAACAAATCATACCAAAAATGCTTATTTTTTTATTAACAAAGCGCATTATGTCTCTCGCCTTCATCAATATTCACAATTTTTGTAACTGAAGTGAAAGAGTAATGATTGGCCAAGGTTTACTACTTGAGGGGGTGCTAATTGACCGGTTAGCAAATCTATTCTTTTAGGATTAAAGCCGATTGTATACACATCGGGGACAATACTTAAAGTATTTACCATTCCCATACTGAAAGAAGTAAAAGGTATATAATCTGGTGAAGTATAGTGTGCCTGTTCAGGAATGAAGTGTGTAAATGCGTTATTCATAGCTGGCATTGAGTGATAAATACACTTAGTCCTGCATGGGCTAAACCATTGTCCCATACCATTGTCTCTACAATCAAATCTGCCCCACCATCTCCAGAAAAATCCTCTTCCAAAATATTATTCGTTTGAGGTTCACCTTTGATTTCATAGAGATAATTATTTTTAAAACCACCACCACCATTCCCCAAAATTATTTCTACCCTCCCTTTTTCCTCATAAGGTTTTGGATATACTAATCCGATATCTGCTGCACCATCACAGTTGAAATCACCAGTTAGCATTTTTACTGGTAATCTGAACTCTTTTGTAATGACAAACTCACCAGCTGGAACAAAGACCTCATTTCCCTCGTTTAAAAGAATATTTATAGTTAAAGAAGTAATCCCTTTTTCATAATCAGGATAATATTTTTCATAAACAATATCAGGCAATCCATCTCCGTTAAAATCGCCTGATAGAATTCCAAGAATACTCCCATCACCTTCAATTTTAACTACTGGAACCTCTCTAAATGTCCCATCACCATTGTTTATCAACAGTTCCATTTGACTGATAGTTTTACCAATAAGGTCTTGTTTTTTATCCAGATTAAAATCATACCCTGTAATATAAATTTCACCATTATAAGAGTACTTTTCAGTGAATGTTCCATCGCCATTACTTATATAAATAGAACTTAATTCTTCTTGAGTATTTACTTCTAATGTCTCAAAGGAGGCACTTACATTCTTATAAGGAAGTAGTAAGAAAGACATGGAAGGTGTATAGGTAATGGGGATTGATATTAAAGACATATAAATTAATAAGTCATCTCGCACATCTTCATTAAAATCATTTACTTCTGTGGAAAGATTGAACATTGGCTTTGTTTCAAAAAAATTGGTATACTTAAAATTACCTTTGCCATCGTCTGACAGTAAGAGGACAACGCTCTTTTTATAATTATTATTCTCAGGAATATAGGTAAAATATGGTAACATCACATCAACAACCCCATCTCCATTGAAATCCACAGTAAGGCCCCTGCTGAATTTTAACTCACTAAGTTGATAATAAAGTTCATCTGTTATGTTATATGGTATATCAAAACCAGATGAGGATAAATAATTAAAATCCCCATCCGGTGTGCCCTTAAAAATAATCAAATTTACATTATTCACTCCACTGTGTTGTATACATAAGAAGTCCAGAATATCATCCTGATCGATCTTTTTTAAATCAATAAAATTTAATGAATTCATATCTCCCGTGGTTTTACAGTCGGTCTTTTTTTGTGGTTTATTAAATTTACCCCCGCCAGAGCCAAGTAACACGAAATCGCCAAAAACTATATCAGGTATACCATCAAAGTTTAAATCCTCCTTTCTAATCCCAGAATTATAAATATACTTGTATTCAAAGATATAATCTTCAACTGAACCAAATATTTCCTCCTTCTTTTGTTCACAACTAATACTGAAAAATAGAGTTAGATATACAAAAATTTTATTTATTCTGGCTTTATGACTTATGGGCATCTTTAATATAAACAATTCTTATAGTTAAAATTGAAAAGAATTGCTTTACCTAAATTCGCCTGTAATGTGATTTTATATCCAAAGAAATCAATCTCCCTTGTTACTTCTATTCTCTTTGGAGCGTCATATAATAGGTGTAATTCTGGCGTTATATTAATATTACTAACTCCTTCCATACTAAGATATGTAAACGGAATATCGTCTACCGATCTATAATGTGCCTGTTCTGGTATAAAATCTCCAAAAGCGTTATTCATATTGGGACAGTCATCTGGATTAAGAATATAATCTGGTAATGCTATGTCATAATCCCAGCAAGAAAAATATGTGGAATATTCGTTAGTTGAATTTATAACTGGACTCACCACCTCGTCACATCTTCTGCCTCCAATGTATAAATTCCAGGATTGAATATCTTCTCCTAAGTAAATCTCTCTTCTTATCAAGGGAACATCAATGTTAAAATTACCATAGCGAACATAGTATGCATCTGCAAGGCCGTAAAAACCATAGGGAAGGGACCATAAATCACGGGCGCACCATCCTTTATCCAACCATTCAGTTTTGCATGGGCAGGATTCATATCCTGCCGTTCCATATATTTCCGGACAAAGTTCTAAATAATTAAATCCTTCTGTTAAAGTATGTAATCTTGGGACAGGCCCTTTCAAAGGCGAGGTTGAAGTAGTACGCCATATTGTCGGCAAATTATACAGTATCTGGTTTTCCAGTTGTTTTTCGGTTTTCATATCTACTAATTCTTGAATCACTTCGGCTGGCATTTTCTGTTGTAATTCAGATAGAATTTGCTGGTCTGTTTCTCCACTTATGCCAGGAAAATCTACCCCACCAAGAATCTGGACGGTTACTTCTGGATGAAATCCCATCCGGAATCTATATTTCGTATTACCTTCCACCTCAAAATATGGATATAACCAGTAATCAACATTCACACCTCGTATAGGACAATGGCCTGCTAAGTTGTAATGGATTGACCAGTACCTTATAACTTCCCCATCAGTTACACATAGGTCATAGGCAGAATGGAATTTTAATGCGCCATATGGATATCCTTTTGTATTATCAATTGTAACTGAAAATTCTGTAAACCTTGGATACCCAGCATTTATTTCAACCTCCGCGTCAAAATTATATATAAAAATTAAAATCGCTGCAACCACCGATGTAATGGCAAATCCGATTGGTCCTCCAAACACACCTGCTGCAATCATTATTAATCCATAACCTGCTCCAAGATAGCCAAGATATGGAAAATACTGGTTTAATTGCTTCGTCTGTATAAGTAATTCGGGATGAACAATACTCGTATTAATTAGAAAATTCCCTAACTTCTCCACTGGAAATATCACTGTTGCAGTAACTGTGGGAGTAAAACTTATATTTACAAAGTCCTCTCCCATAAATGTGGAACTACTTGACCCACCATAAGCAAGCGCCCTGATTCTGTAATCCCCTGCTGAAGG
>FWPU01000864.1_pt1 | contig 68065 bp, 65 predicted proteins | sample 2228361 | NCBI WGS metagenome assembly FWPU01 (sample SAMEA103939777, study PRJEB20133) | metagenome
GGTGAATCTGTCCGAACTGGTGAAGGTTAGAGAGACTACGGAGGACAAGACAATTTACGGAAAGAATCTAAAGCGTGCTGTTTACGTAATTGGTGATGTAGCCGGGAAAGAGGAAAGCCCGGTATACGCCATACTCAAGATGAAAGAGAGGATAGAACAGCTTGAATTGCCCGAGGGTTATGAATTAAGACAGTATTTTAAGGACCAGCCTAAATTCGAGGACGAGTATTCAATGAAGTGGGACGGGGAGTGGCACATTACCTATGAGGTATTTAGAGACCTGGGGATCGCTTTTGCCGGAGTGCTGGTTTTAATCTACGTAATGGTAGTGGGATGGTTCAGGTCGTTCATAATCCCCCTGGTGATCATGGCTCCTATCCCGCTTTCACTCATTGGAATTCTCCCCGGACATGCCTTAATGGGGGCATTTTTTACGGCAACATCCATGATTGGATTTATAGCCGGAGCAGGCATAGTGGTTAGAAATTCAATCATACTAGTTGATTTTACAGAACTAAAACTCTCTGAAGGCAAGCCTCTTAAAGAAGCTATCGTCCAGGCGGGAGTAATAAGGTTTAGGCCCATGCTTCTCACCGCTTCGGCAGTCGTAGTTGGCTCGTCGGTTATCCTTTTTGATCCTATATTTCAGGGCATGGCCATTTCCCTGATGGCCGGAGAGGTTGCCGCAACGCTCCTCTCAAGGACAATGGTTCCGGTCCTTTACTACGAATACAAGAAAAGAACCCGGACCCATCCTCCATAAAACAAAAAAATCAAATCTCTTCTAAGCCTCGTGATAAATGGGTTGGCCGAGTTCCTTGAGAGAAAAATTATGGAATACATGATGGCCATCGTAGTCTAGAACCCGAAGGTCGTCTGTCTGGTACAGGTCGCCCATGATTACGTCGAAGTGAGTTCCGTATCTCTTTTTTACCTCTTCAACCGGAACTTCATAGGCAATGAACTTCTTTATTCCCTTTGCAGTTAGTTTCTCGATTAGTTTGGGATCAGAGATAGAATCGTAACTGGTTAAAATGAGAATCGGCCCAGTACCCGTAAAAAAGATGCCCGCCTTCATTACTCTACCCTCCCCTAGCTGAATCTCCTTTATCCATCTCTAATTATAAGAGATTCTAACGACAGGTTAAATATTATTTAGAAACATTGCTGTCCCAAATAATTAGAAGCCAGAGGTTCATACCGGTAAAACAAGGCCTTTAGATGGATAAAAACGTCTTTTTAAAATCAGGTTATCCCCTTTTATATTTCTCATGCCAGCACCGTGCTAACCCTATTTGTTGAAATAGCTTTTTAATCCTACTCACCCTTCGTCGTAGTCTATCCTTATCAAAGCCGAAGGACTCACCCTTCGTCTTAGTTTATCCTGAGCAAGGTCGAAGGACTCACCCTTCGTCTCCGCTCCAGGGTGAAGAGAGCTTACTGTGAATTTCCCTTGTACTTCATGGTGAGCGGAGTCGAACCATCATGGTGAGCGCTCGGCAAGCTCAGCATAAACTCCGTCGAACCATGGACCCTTCGTCAAGGCCAGTACAGGCTTCACCCGCAAGGGGGAGGGGATAATTGTTATGCCGTCATGGCGAAGGACGCGGTTCCCTAGCTAGCCTCCCTCATTGATCCCCGACTGGATCGGGGATACCTCAGGTCCCAGTGAAGCAATCTCTTATTCGGGACGGGTTAGATTTAGAAAGCAAACAAAGTCGGGGAAAAATGGATGTCAAATTAAACAGGGCAAATCGCTGTTACTCAATTCTAGGAAATCCCAAAGCCTGCCTAAAAGGTCAAAACCTTGTCACTTTCCTTAACCCAATTAGCCAACTCTAGCATCCTACCCACTTGAACCCCTTCTACCAGTTCCTCAGCTTTGATTCCCCTTGCTTTGATGCAGGTTCCGCACACCTTAACTATGCCCCCTTCAGATAAAATATCCTTCATCATTTCTGCTAAGTTGTAATATCCTTTAGGTGTTTCCTGACCTGCTTTAGCAGAAATAACAGCATCCCCCAGGAGGAAGATGTTGACCTTTTCATGGGAAATCAAAAGAGCACCAGCCAATCTTAAGGCGTTCCAGGCCTTTTCAATTCCATAAGGGGCATCGTTTAGCACCATAGTCACTATTCCCATATATAAGCCTCCTCAACGATATTTATTAAACGATGAGAAGCCCGATCTAATTTTTGATTCATCATTTTGAACTCCCTCCGATTAGTCAGTCTTAGAATTTTTAGGTATATAAACACAATTTGGCTCGGATTCCATGTAATCACCGGTCATGGCAAACGCTCTTGCCCTCGATCCCCCACAGATTTTTCTGAACTCGCATACGCCGCATTTCCCCTTGAGCTTTGAATAATCCCTGAGTTCCCTGAAGAGAGGAGAGTTTCTATAAATGTCTACGAGGCTATTTTGTTTTACATTACCGGCGGATATAGGCAGGAATCCGCTCGGGTAAACCTCACCGGTGTGGGATATAAACACAAACCCATTCCCATCGTTTATTCCCCTCGAAGCCCTGCCTATGGTATCAGACCATCTGACTTTCACCCTGTCCCGGACAACCGGATGCTCTCCCCTTCTCGATTCCTCGAGCGTTCTTTGAATGAAAAGCCTCCTGTAATGGGGAGCTTCGGTGGATTTTATGTCGTAAGGCATAGTTTTTGATAACTCGTACATCTTATGAAAGGACGCCTCGTATTCCTCAGGAGAGATTTGATCATCTTTCTTGCCCCTACCCGTGGGGACTAGGAAGAACACACTCCAGAGAACAACATTCTCAAAGTCCCTGATCAGGCCTGCGATTTCCTCCAGGTTCTCAAAATTGTATCTTGTTACGGTGGTGTTTATCTGTATGGGGATTTTCTCCTCCGAACAATCTCCCATAGCTCTCAACGTCCATTCGTAACTGCCATTCACTCCTCTGAAGGAATCATGAATCTCAGGCCCCGAGCCGTCGAGGCTGATGGCCATTCTCGATATTCCCGACTCTTTGAATTTACGTATGACCTCTTTCGTCAAAAGAGGAGTCACGCTGGGAGACACAGTGGTTCTAAGTCCCATACTCACACCATATCTAATGAGGTCATATAGGTCCTTTCTCTTTACCGGATCGCCCCCGGTGAATACCAGAAGTGGCGACCCAAACTTTTTTATCTCGTCTATAAGGAAATAACCTTCCTCTGTCGTAAGCTCACGCGGGTCCCGCCAGGGTCTTGCTTTTGCCCGGCAGTGTATACAGGCTAGGTCGCAGGCCTGGGTTACTTCCCAGATTACGATGAACGGTGAGAGAGAGAAATCAAACTGGTTTTCTTTTTTCATCCTATTTGTAGGAGTGATTTATTCAGCCTAAATAACTCAGCAAGTCGGGTGCCATAACCATATTTTTCAATTTGCTCTAGAGCTTTTACGTAACAAGTAAGCAATAATACTGGATTTCTTGTCTGTGAGCGTTAGTTCCTAATTCAATTCACCCGTTATTCAAGAAATTTAAGTCCAAGGAACACATATAATTTTTCTGTCAGATATCCTTACAATCTGACACCTCCTCTATTTAAGACATGCAGATAATTCTAGAGAAGCTTCTAGGTTAATTGTGGCATGACCTTTGCTGGGGTTTTAATGTAACTTGAAACTCCCGGATAAAAGAAAAAAGGCTTTAGAGGAATATATTGTCAAAAAGCACCTTAAGTCTACTAAGCAGAGGTGTATTATCTTTAACGAATTCTTCAGTTATCCCGGCCATCACGTGACGGTCGAGGAACTCTATGAAAGGGTTAAGAGACGTTCCCCCAAAATCGGCTATGCCACTATTTACCGGACATTAAAGCTCTTCAAGGATTGTGACCTGGCTTTTGAAAGGAATTTCGGAGACGGAAGGACTAGGTACGAACCGGTCAAGTTTGAGGGAGAGCATCACGACCATCTTATCTGTATCGCTTGCGGAAAGATCAGCGAGTTTGAGAACCAGGAAATCGAGCATTATACCAGGGAAGTTGCCAGGCAGAACAACTTCATAATCACGAACCATAAGGTTGAACTCTACGGTTATTGTTCCTCTTGCCAGAAAAAGAGAATGGCTAAAAATGCAAGACAGAATGAAAGAAACAATTCTGCAATTTCTCGATAACCACAATACCATGAGCCTGGCGACGTCGAGGGGAAATAACCCTTTTGCGGCATCCCTATTCTACGCAAACGATGGATTCACCATCTATTTTCTCTCCAATCCAAACTCCGACCACTCCATGAATTTCTCCCGGAACCCGAATGTAGCTATTACAATCAACAAAGACTATTCTGAATGGAGGATGATCAAAGGACTACAAATAAATGGAAAGGCCTACAAAGTCTCCGAGGAGGAATTACCGGCGGCAATCAAGTCCTACTCAAAAAAACATCCTTTTGTAAAGCTTATGTGCGGAGATGGAAAGTCCGCCTTCAGGATGGCAGGGGTTCAATTCTTTAAAGTCATACCGGAAAGAATTAGGCTCATTGATAACGAGGTAGCTTTCGGCTACAAGGTGGAAATACGGATATAGTTTTTGCCGTTTTTGTGCGTCTTTACACCCTCCCTTTTTTCTCATCAAGAAACCATAAATTCATATTCGACCGGTTAATCATAATCCAAAATGGGCAATCCCAAATCCCGAATCATCTGAAGGTCCTCATCTGGCGAACACCCCGGTGTGGTAAGGTAATTCCCGGTTATAATGGCATTTGCTCCGGCAAGCAAAGCCAGAGACTGGAGGTTTCTCAGCACAACCTGCCTTCCTCCAGCGCATATAAGAATACTTCGAGGTAAGATGAGCCTGAACAAAGATATTATCTTTACTGCTTCAGAAGGTTTCAGCAGTGATCTGCCAGCTAAAACCGTACCCGGGCGCGGGTTGAGAAAGTTTATAGGAATCAAATGTGGATTGAGCTCTTTAAGCTCGAAGGCTAATTCAACTCTTTGCTCCAGCGATTCTCCCATCCCAAAGATTCCGCCACAGCACAACTCCATTCCGTTTTCCTTGACTAGATATGCGGTTTTGAGCCGATCTTCGTATGAGTGTGTGGAGCAGATATAGGGGAAAAAACTACGCGAGGCCTCAAGGTTATGGTTATAGCGGTTTACTCCCGCCTGAGAAAGGCTCCGGGCTTGCTCTTCGGTCAGAATACCGAGAGAACATCCGATGCTAAGACTAGTGCGAGCACGTATCAGACGGACAGCGTCTATAACCCTTCCAAAAGTCCTTTTGTCCGGACCCCGGCCGCTTGTTACGATGCAGAATTCCGAGGCGCCAGAACACTCCGCCTCTTTTGCCGATTTCAGCAAAGCTTCAGGATCAATCATTCGATGCGAGGGTATCGGCGCTTTATTGTGGGCTGACTGGGCACAAAAAGAGCAATTTTCCGAGCAGCCACCGGTCTTGGCACTCATAATGCTGCATAGATATACGCCCCTCTTACCGTATCGATCTCTAACCCTGCCGGAAAGGTTAATGAGCTCAGGCAAGTACCGCTCTTCCAGACGAGCAATTCTCCGGGCTTCATCCAAACTCAGGGGCTCTTCATTGTTTAGTAGTTTCGTCTCCAGTAATTTAAGAAACTTTTCTGACATTCTTGCGACACCCTCACAGTTTTACAATCGCTCAGAGTTTATTTCTGATTCGACCCGTTAACTTTTGATAAAAGATTGATATTATTAGCCCGCCTTGTATTTTTCAACCGGCTGTTACTGCTCATAAATTGGAAGCCTTATCAAGATAGTTGTTCCCTGACCCTCTACACTTTCAACACCAATCTCCCCACCATGGTCTTTGAGAATTCTCTTGGCCAACGAAAGCCCCAACCCTGTACCCTTTCCAGAGGGCTTTGTGGTAAAGAAGGGCTCAAAAACAAGAGGAAGTACATCCCTAGGAATCCCCACCCCGGTGTCGGCTACCTTTACTTCTACCCGGCCGTCTGGAGCCCTCCCAGAAACAGCTATGGAAAGCACTCCCCCTTGGGGCATTGCATCCACCGCATTCATCATTGTATCCGCAAACACAAGGGCAAGGAGATCCTTATCAGCCGAAATCCTCAGGTCCCTATCTTCCAGGCGTAATTCGAGTTCGATACCTTGTTTTTTAAGAATGGGTTTCATTATCTCTATCACTTCCTCGAGAAGATGGGAAACCTTCTCCAGTTGTCTTTCGCTTCCGGATCTTCTTACAAAACGGAGAATTCTCTGAATCACCTTTTGACAGAAAAAGATCTGTCTCTCGATTAAATCGAGTTTCTCTAAACAGTTTGAACAGTCTGCATGTCCGGGCATATCTTCTTTGAGCATTTGAACTCTGAGTAGCATGGAGGCAAGGGGAGTACCCAGGTGGTGTGCAATTCCCTCAGCCATCTTTCCAAAGATCTGGGCTTTCTCCAGGTCTACTATTTTATTCCTCAGTATCATGCTTTCTCTTATATCTCTTATGGTTTCAACAAATCTTCCATCCTCCTTGACATATATAAGCCCCACGCTTACCGGAAATTTTTTACCGTCCTTGAATAGCCTCTCCGTCTCGTAGTTTATAACCTTTTCCCCATTTTTCACATTTTCAAGCCTTTTGGAGAAATCAACCCTATTCTCGTAGGGTATGATGTCCCAAATGGTTTTAATCCTCTTCCTATTGTCACAAAATAGGCTCTCCGCGGTCTTATTAAACGTATTTATCTGGCCTGTTTCATCATATACCAAAATCGCATCGGTGGAGTTGTTGATGATCTTGTCGAGCCACTCCTGGTACTTGAGTTTTTCTTTCCATACAAACCAAGCTGCCCAGCAGGCAAGAAGAAGAGAAACCGCTACCCCACGGGTAATATACAAATAGTGAAGTGTCTCATAATCAAGATCCTTAAAAAGACTATTCTCAATAAGTTCCCATAGTAGGAAAATAAACAGCACTATGGTGAGGGAACTCAGGATTAAGGTTGCCCAAAATCTAGTATGTCTCATATTTTACTTTGACATCTCATTACAACCCTGCTGATCGGTTGATTAAGTTCACTCGCATTTTGCTTCACGAATCAAATTACCCGATGTTGCTGAACTGGGTTAGCGCTCTGCCAGAAAGCAGAGCAAACTCTATGCCAATGGTCTAAACGCTTGAAATATCGTAAAGCCACCGGGATTTTAAAAGTGAGCACCAACCCTAAATTTTGTAAGAAAATAAGACAACTGACATTCCAGAACAAATTAAGCTCAAAATATGAAGACGAAGGACCGCTGAAATTTTTGGTATGTAATTTGCTAAAGTTCAGATGGGAAAAGGTAAAAACTAACTTGGAGGCATTGGTTGAAGGTTTCTAGCCCGTCTGGCGACTTCGAAGTACTGATAAAGGATGCGGTTGTGGAAGGTGATTTTGTTGCATTAAAAGGAAAGGTAGGAATTTGGGAATCTGTAATCTACGTGGGCTCTGACGACCTCTGGCGTCTTACCAAGATTTTTCTCAGACCTCCAGTATTATTCCTTCTCCTAAAGCTTTCCCTAAAGTTTTTTACATCAAGCAAAAATAGTAATGGGGTCTAAAGCTATTCTCAGCAAAACCATTCTGGTTGAATACGAAAGAGCCCAACTATCCTTCTCCTCAAACAATCTGTTCAAACTAGCTATCTGCGATTAGCCACTTCATTCGCCGGGAACGTGCGCCTCTTCCCCTTCGGACTTCAAGCAGGCCTGAATCTTGAGGTCCGGCTGTAACCTCACAAACGCTTTATCGCAATCCTTCACCAGCTCTTTGGTGTAGTTGTAAATCTCCTCGGCAAGCGATTTTGAGACAGGGGATTCTTTCCAGGTAAAGTACTTTTCTCTGACGTCAGACCAATCATGGCAGAGCCAGTCTCTCGGAACTATCCTAGAGGTGAATTCGCTCAGTACCTCGTCTTCTTTCTCTAATTCAACCCCATCAAGGTATATGTACATCCTGGCGCATTTGGGGATAGAGTCTAAGCACTTCTTCTTGACCTCCTCCCAATTTCCTTCCTTCATATCATCCTCCGCCTCGTATATGTTCCTTATGGCATCGAAAAGGTTTATGGCCATGATATCGAGCAGGCTTCCCATGCATTCGCCCCTGGTCTCGGCCTCCATCTTGAAATCTTCCGCTATTCCGGGCTCTGCGTATATTTCCGGGTCGTTGGGGTCGGCTTTTGCAAACGGGGCCAGAACCCGTCTGAAGGAATCAATGCCCACGCGGTCGACAAACTCGTAGAACTCCTCTCCGTCGGTCTTGTTCTCCTTCCAGAAATCCACAACCGCCCTCACAAAGAGATGGGCGTTCTTTGCCGGCACCTTTCCGATAACCTGCCCGTACCTTTCTAATTGCTTGAAAGGATTGCCCCCTACCATAACCACATAGTGGGGCGCCAGCTTGCCCCCAACCTTGGAAGACGCACCGTAGAATCCTATATCTCCAACATGGTGCTGGCCACAGCTATTGGGGCAGCCGGAGATATTCACCCGAATGCCGGCCAAGTCCTCAACCCTTTCGCCTATATACTCGGCCAGGTTGTACGGATGGGTCACGGCAAGCTTGCATGAAAACGCTCCCGGGCAGGAAACTATCTCCCTCATGGCTTCATTCATGCCGCCTATGAATCCACGGCTTTTCAGTTCGGTATGGACATCGTAGAGAAAATCTTCCCCAACCCACGGTAAGAGGATTTTCTGGTGCGGGGTTATTCTTACGTAGCCAGCCCCATAAAGCTCGGATAAATCGGCTATAAACCTGAACTCTTCCGGTTTGAGATTACCTATCGGCGGCTTCACGTAAACCCCGGAGTATCCGTCCTGTTTTTGCTTGAATGTATATTTTTGGAGAAATAGTTTATAAAGATCGTCCCTGGTATCCGGTTTATGAATTGGGCTTTTGAGCCGTTTGGCGTTTTCCTCTCCGTCTTCCCTTCCATTCTTAAGAGGAGCCGGTTTAGGGAAATTCTCCACATAACTTTCCAGGTCTCTGCTTACCGGTTTTAACCTTTTTAGTCTTTCAAATTCCCTCATTACCAGTTCTTTGAACCTATCAAAGCCTAACCTTGCCACCGTGAACTTGATTCTGGCCTTGTTTCTGTTCTTCCTTTCTTCGACGCCGTATTCATGAAAGACCCGGATTATTGCCTCGGCAAGGGGATAGAATTCGTCTACCGGGACAAAATCAGCTATCGGCTTGGCATAAAAGGGAATGGCACCCAAGCCTCCGCCAACGTAAACCTTGAAACCGTATATGTCTTTACCGTTCTTTCTCACCTGGGCAACCCCGCCAAGGTCATGGATCTTCACCATGGCGTGGTCATCCTCACACTCAGAAAAGGCGATCTTGAACTTTCGGGGAAGGGTGGAGGTCAAAGGATGTCTTAAAAAGTATCTGGTCGTGTATAACGCATACGGCAGGGTGTCAAAAACCTCATTCGGGCAGATTCCGGATAGGGAGGACGAGGTCACGTTTCTGACGGTGTTACCGCAGGCCTCGCGGGTGGTTATCCCTACCTCTGCAAGCTCCCTGAGAAGAGAAGGCACGTGCTCTAGCTTGACGAAATGAAGCTGAATGTCCTGTCTCGTAGTAAGATGCCCGTGTCCGGAACCGGCGTATTTCTCGACGACGTCAGCCATGGTGCGAAGCTGCTCCGAGGTGATGAAACCACTCGGGATTTTAATTCTTTGCATGTGTATACCTTCGCCCTGGTGCCTTACTCCGTAGGTCCCAAACAACAACCGGTAAGACCTAAACCTCTCCGGATGAATCTCCCCCTTGAATAGTTTTTTAATCACATCCTCGTACTCGTTTAACTCACTAGACACATCGGTGCCACTGTTTAAGTCTAGCCGGTCCCATATCTTTGACTCATTTGTACTCATAGATATACCTCCTCCACCTTGCACTTTGGCAAAGTTAATGCCAAGCGAAAGAACGAGATTTGTTTTTTCCTAAGACGGTGTAAAGAGCTAGCAATATTAACAGAATAGGCGACTTTTCTCAATATTACCCGCTTTTTCAGTGGGCCTTGATTCACACACTCTAATGTTACAATGATAAGCAACCTGATACAAATATAACCACTAAAATTAGGTGTGGGAGAGCGACTGAGGTAGGCAAAAATAGCAAACCTGTCCAAAATATAAGAGATTGATTCGCCGCCAAAACAAAGCGGTTTGCAATGACACCTAGTGTCTTATTATTGCGAGGAGTCTTTCGTCGGAATCTACAACCAGTCGAAGTGCTTAGAGCCTGCCCTGAGCTCATGACTAACGAGACCACCGAATGGTTATCCGGCAACACTGAAGGACGAATTCTTAAGGAGTTCTTTCTTCGACCGAGCTCAGAATGAACGGGTGTTTTATTTATCAATCTCAGCGGATGTATATCCGCTCATCCTGAGCCGTGTCGAAGGATGCCAATGTGGTTATTCCGAACCCTCTCCAGTGTGTCGAAAGAGAGCGAATAGTTCAGGACTCATCATGAACGCCACAAAATAAGAAGTAAGACGTTAGGCCAAGCGAAGAGTAGTTATAAAGGATTCCAATTACGCAGCAAGGAAAACCCTGTTTATTGTAGGGATAAACCTGACGTTCCCCTGTTTAGTTCCCCAAGAAAACAAAATCTTTAAAATGTTCCCATGCCACTCTAGTTTAAGAACAATCCCTTGTACATCCAACTCTCCATGTTATTTTAAAACGTTAAAAATTCACATACCAATAACGAAAACCAAAAATGTTTGAATTAGCCAGACGGTACATAAAAACCGGTTTTGTTTTCTTTATATTGGGATTACTTCTCGGTCTATACATGATTGTAAACATACACATACTGGGCCACTGGCCCCAACGACAGTTAATCACCGCCCATGTACATGTCCTTCTTTTTGGCTTCTTGCTATCCCTGATAATGGGTGTGTCTATATGGATGTTTCCCCGCACAACGGACCAAAAGCTTTACAGCCCCAAACTGGCCGAGGCCGTCTATTGGCTTCTAACCTTGGGAACGGCAGTCCGGTTCTCCGGAGAAATCGTTAGCAACTATATAGATCTCAAAGTAATTAACTGGTTAATCGTATTGGGTGGCATCAGTCAAGTGCTGGCCGGGTTTCTATACATATATAACATCTGGTCGCGAGTGAGACCCGTAGGAAAACAGACATAATTATTTACAGTATAGAATCCTCACAACTTGACAGCTAAAGGAATACAAATGTAAAATACTGGTGAGTGAGTGCTCACTTCATGGGAGTAATTATGAAAGCTACGATGGATTCTAAAACCAGGATAAGTAACGCAGCGATCGATCTTTTTACCAAAAAGGGAATAAAGGGAACGACTACGAAGGAACTGGCCAGAAGCGCAGGTATTGCCGAAGGAACAATTTACAAGCACTTCAAGAGCAAAAACGACCTTGCCCTTAAGCTCTTCTTAAACTACATGGATTTGTTCAGGAATAGACTCGCAGAAAGTGCGAGCAACCACTCCAACCCCAAGGATAAGTTAAAGGCTTTAATCAAGGCCTTTTTTGATTTCGCCAGGGAAGAAGCAAAGGCTTATCACTATATAATGATAGGTCACCACACAGAATTGAGCAGGGTTCCTGGGGCTAGGTTAAAGCCCAAGGATATTTTTGTTGAATTGATTCGTGAGGGTGTAGAGAAAGGAGAGTTTAGGAAGATAGATGAAAACATCGGGGCGGCGCTCATAACCGGAATGATAACCAGGGCTATATTGTTCCTGGACATCGGGGTTATTAAGAAGGATTATAATCAGGTTGTTTCAGAGGTCATAGAAGCTTCGTTGAGAGTACTAAAAGCATAATACTTTTGTTGTTGTAGCGAGTGAACACTCACATCGATATTCAAGGACTATCCGGGGGCTAAAAGGATAATTAATTTTGGAAACCATCCCGAGGATTTTTTTAAACAGCTAAGCTCGACAGGAAAGGCATGGTGAACGGCTCGATTAAAGAAGAGATGCTAATAGCTGATATTATAGAACAGTATCCGTCTACAAAAGAGGTGTTTGAAAAATATGGAGTCTGTAGCGGCGGGATTATGCCGAGAGAGACGCTTGGGTTCTTCGCACGAGCCCATCAAATAGAGCTTGAAATGATCCTGGCCGAACTAAATAATGCCTCCAGGCGGCCACATTCAACTAAAAATGAAGCTGCCATTCCCGGAGAAAGCATAGGTGAAGCTCTTTGGAGAAGGTTTTTCAAGTCCGGCATTATACTAGGCTTTATTGGCTGGACTTTTGGAGCGATAAACCTTGCTTATATTGCATATAACCGCTCATACTTCGAGCTTCCAATCCACGTTATTCTTTCACATGCACATCTACAGATTTTTGGGTGGGTGGGGCTTTTTGTCATGGGCTTTGCCTACCAGGCTTTTCCCAGGTTTAAGTTTGTATCCCTCTGGAATCCGAGTCTTGCAATGCTTTCCTTTTGGATCATGCTCTTGAGCATTCCGATCACCACATTATCCTGGGCACTTCTCCCATCTAAGCTATTCTTTGTCCTAGGAATTCTCGGGTCTTTTCTTGAGCTTATGGGTATCTCCATTTTCCTTCTGGTTATGGTTAAGACTATGAACCAGGCAATGGGAAAAAGGCAGTTCTGGGAAAAGTACGTATTTACAGCGCTTATGCTCTTTTTGATTCAAGCTATTTTCAACCCTCTCTCATTCTACCTGGTAGGGGATGCCTCCCTAAAGGGCAATATGTCACTTCTGATCAGTAGAGTCGCCGGATTTATAGCTCCTTACCAGGACGTTCAGCTATTCGGTTTTATTATAATGATGATTTTTGGGGTGAGTCAGAGGTTTATACCCTTTGTCTTTAATATTAAAGAGCCTTCCAAACGTTTGGGGGATTTTTCCTTCTATACCCTCTTTATCTCTATATTCTTAGCCCTGTCCATGAATATTCTCACTTATTCATACGGTCTAAGGTCTCTAAGACCCTTTATTCTTATTCCTTATACCGGGCTCCTGGTATCGTCTGTCGGAGTGATTATCAATGCCGGAGTCCTTGGAAGGGCAAAGGCCCCTACCCGGGAGCTTAAATTCATAAGAGCCGCCTACGTCTGGCTCGTCATCTCGATTTTACTCCTTCTTTTTCTTCCACTTTATAGTCAATTCATACTGGGTGCGTTTTCGCATAATTACTTTGGCGCATACCGACATGCCCTTACGGTTGGCTTTATAAGCCTGATGATAATGGGCGTGGCGGCTAAGGTTACTCCGATAATGTCGGGCATTGAACCGAGGAACGCTCTTTTAATTCCTTTCATACTGGTTAATGTAGGAAATGTCGTAAGGGTGGCGTCACAGATTCTTAGTGATTTTCGAGGGGTGGTGAGCGACTCTTTAGCCGCTTGGAATGGATTTATTCTCGCATCAAGCGGGTTTATTCAGGTGATAGGGTTCTCTTTATGGGCTTATGATATCTGGGGAACGGCAAACGAAGGGGTAAGGCTTCAGAAGGAAAGGAGTTTGCCTGAAGGGCGCCCGGACCGGATCGAAAAGTTTATGAAAGTGGGAGAAGTGCTGAACCACTATCCCCAACTGGAAGAAGTGTTCCTCAAATTTGGTTTTAAGGACGTTACAAATCCGGTACTTCGGAGAACTGTGGCTAGGACCATAACACTGGAGATGGCATGCAGGATGCACTCGGTAAATATAGACGAATTCCTGTACCAGCTAAACAGCCGCATCAAGGGATAACCATGATTTTAAAGTGACGAACGGTATATGAGCAAAGCCAAAAGATTAGGATTATCAGTTATGGGTTTGGCTTCGATGATTGCCCTAGCTGGAACATTCCTTTCCGGGATTGCGGTTTATCTTGGGCCATTTCCTGAAGACTTTCACATTGGGATAGGGATCTTTTCCGTCGCTCTCTCCGTAATCTCTCATGTTCTAAACGCCTCAGTATCTCCGATGAACTTTATCTCGGTACTGTTTCTAGTAGGTGCTCTTTGGACCGGTCTTATGAACATAGAAGGAAAGAGCGGAGGAACCAACTTACACATAATAGTCGGCCCTCTGGCCGTGGCTTTATCGGTCTTAGCCAGCATACTCAACATACAGTTTTATATGAAGGCAAAGCGAAAATCCTGATAGAAGGAACATCAAATGATAAAAATCAAAAGAGCATATGATAAAGCCAGAAAAGAAGATGGGACACGGGTCCTGGTGGATAGGTTGTGGCCGAGAGGTCTTAAAAAAGAGGAGATTAAGATTGACCTGTGGTTAAAGGAGATCGCTCCAAGCAACGAACTTAGAAAATGGTTTTCTCATGACCCTCAACGATGGGAAGAGTTTTGCAAGAGGTATAAGGAAGAACTCATAAGAGATGAAAAGAGGGACGCTATAAAAAAACTCGTTGAAATAGCGGAGAGGGAAAATCTCATTTTAGTCTACGGTGCTAAAGATGAAGAACATAATAACGCCGTTGTGGTTAAAGAATTCATAGAAGACCTGCTCTCAAAGTAGCAACAGCTTGAGGAATCTAACCCCATGCAATTTTCTCATAACTTGATTGTTCTAATCCATGTTCTAGCGGCTATACTCTGGCTCGGTGGAATGTTCTTTATAGGACTGGTCATGGTTCCAGTACTGAGGGACATGGAACCTCCCCAAAAACGTATAGAGGTACTTTCCAGTGCCGGTAAAAGGTTTCGAACATTAAGCTGGATAGCTATACCGGTCTTATTGATAACCGGGGTTCTAAACACCATGAACCGCGGAGTAACGCTTGAGATGATCTCAAATGGCTCTCTTTTTCTATCCCATTTTGGGAAGATACTAACTATAAAGGTAGCGATTGTCCTGATTATGCTGATATTAGGGGCAATCCATGATTTTCTCCTTGGTCCCAGATTGACTAAAATTACGACCGGAACTAATCCTGGTATTTACGATCCCAATAAGATAAATAGCTATAGAAGATATGTATCATGGCTTGCCCGGTTCAACGCCTTATTAGGAATATCGGTAGTCGCTTTGGCCGTAATGCTCAGTTAAGACCGAAACCATTTTAAAACGGAGGAAAAGATGGATAAAGGCTATACCTATATTGCCGATTTGAATAAAGAACTTTCCGAAATTCCCAAAGCCGGTATTGTGAGCCGAACCCTTCATAACGACGATCATTTAAAAGCTATACTTTTTGCTTTCGACCAAGGCCAGGAGCTTTCAGAGCACACTGCCTCCATGCCCGCAAATATCCAGATAATAAAGGGGGAGGCGCGTATAACACTTGGTGATGATTCAGTTAATGCCCGTGTAGGGGCGTGGATACACATGTCTCCGGGATTGCGACACAGCGTTTACGCCGAAACTACCCTGGTGATGTTGCTTCTGCTTATCAAATCCAAATAGCAAAAAGACAAGCCAATATGGAGCGGGAAAAACCGGGGCCTCGTTTTGTTGTATCGGCCTTTGGGGATTTTCTTTGTTTTAACGCAGCACTTTTCCGCCTATTTGATTAACAACGGTCGTGTTTAATCACAGTTGGGCATATTAGCAATTTTTTTAGCGGTATGAATACTTCAGCATCCATATCGGGCGCACCTCCTTTATCCGGCAGATTAACTAAAAATATTACAATGTTTTTTGGATGTTATATTGACTTTTTCATGTAACTGAACATATATCTAGAAAAAATGAAAGGGAGGATGAACAATCTAAAAAGACAAGTCAATCCGTATCCTGAAAGCTTCACCTAATTCTAAATATGACCAGTAATATATGCGACTCTGATTTTTCCATAAGAAATGATGAGGAATACATTTCTTAATACTCAATCTTTAGCTAAGAACTAAAGCATGAACGATGGCTTTAAGAAAGAGGTTAGCTGAATTTACTTTTTAAAAGCAAACTCATTGTTTTCGGGCTAATTAACTAGTCGCTTCGGTAGACAACAACTAAACGCTTCGACCAATATGAGACTGAAACCCCGTTAGCAGTGGCGGTTGGCTCTTTATTGAATCTGAATAAGGAGGGGTGGAAATGAATGAGATATTAGCTAGCATCCTTAGCTCCGATAAGTTCATACCTCATGGCCATTGTTACCTGTGGAAGCCGGGGCTTGTATGGTTTCACGTCATCACCGACTCACTTGTCGCTCTTTCTTATTTCACCATTCCATTCACCATCATCTATTTCGTCCACAAAAGAAAAGACATCCCGTTCAACTGGATGTTCATGGCATTCGCCATATTCATCGTCGCCTGCGGGACAACACATCTCATGGCAGTCTGGACGGTGTGGAATCCTTCATACTGGCTATCAGGAGCGGTGAAAGCAGTCACCGCTATAGCCTCTGTCATCACTGCCATCTTATTGGTGCGTATCATGCCTGACGCGCTGGCTATACCAAGTCCGCAAGAACTAGCCACAGCAAATAACAAGCTACAGGAGGAAATAACAGAGCGCAAGCGAACCGAGGAGTCACTACGGGCGAGTGAGGAAAAGTTTCGAGCTGTGGCTGAGACGGCTAACGATGCCATCGTCACAGCAGACAGCGGCGGGAACGTAATCTACTTTAACAAGGGAGCAGAGCTTATTTTTGGCTATTCTAGGAATGAATTACTTGGCAAGCCCCTGACCCTGCTCATGCCCGAAAGATTCCACGATGCCCACAAACACGGACTCAAGCGGTTTCTCTCAACAGGAGAAGCCCGTGTGATTGGGAAAACGATTGAACTGGTAGGCAAAAGAAATGACGGGAGTGAATTTCCCGTAGAACTTTCCCTAGCTAGCTGGAAAACAGACGACGGCACCTTTTTTAGCGGCATACTTCGCGACGTCACCGAACGCAAAGTGGCGGAAGAAGCGCTGCAAAAAGCACAAGTAGAGCTGGAAAAACGGGTAAGAGAGCGCACCGCGGAGCTGGAAACCGAGATCGCCGAGCGCACCCGCGTCGAAGATGCTCTCAAGGAGAACCTTGTCCTGTTATCCAAAAAGAATCGTCACGAGGCGGTAATCCGCACGGTTACTCAGAGTGTTCATCAGTCCATTGATCTTCAAGATGTCCTAGAAAACGCTGTTGAAGCAATGATCACGAATATAGATAAGGCGGATAATATCGGAATCTATCTGGTCGAAGGACAAGAGGCGGTTCTTAAAGCCCACAAAGGCTTAACCGATTGGTACATCGAGCAAGCCGGGAGAATTCCATATCCAAAAGGTCTTACCTGGAAGACAATCATGGAGGGGAAATCCAGATATTGTCCGGATGGGGATAAGGATGAGTTTATAGGGCCTGCCGGAAAAGAGTTAGGAATAAAGAGCTATTTGTCTTTGCCTATTAACTTTGATGAGAAGACAATAGGCGCCATAAATATAAATTCCTTCACCAAAGGCGCCTTAGAAGAAGAGTTAGGGCTAATAGAAACTGTGAGAAAGCAGATCGAGATAGCGGTAAAAAATGCAAAGCAAACAGAAGCACTAAGACAATCAGAAGAAGAGATCCGAAAAATTAACGAAGAACTCGAAAAACGAGTCATCGAACGTACCCGACAACTGGAAGTGGTTAACCAGGAGCTGGAAGCCTTCTCCTATTCAGTTTCACACGACCTCCGGGCACCTCTCCGGGCAATCGACGGCTTCTCCCGTATATTGTTCGAGGATTTCTCCGATAAAATTGATGACGAAGGCAGACGATTGCTGTCGGTCATCAGAAAAAATACACAAAATATGGGACAACTCATCGATGACCTCCTATCCTTTTCCCGCTTGGGGCGCCAGGAGATAAAATTATCCGAGATTAATATGAGTGAACTCGCTAGAATCATATTCGAGGAGGTCAAACCCAATGACCCAGCCCAAAATCCAAAGCTCGAAATTCACTCACTGCCCCTAGCCTACGGGGACAGGGCAATGATCAAGCAGGTCTTTGCCAATCTCTTATCCAACGCCCTTAAGTTCAGCAGGAAAAAAGAGGAATCAATCATAGAGGTTGGAGGACGCATCGAAGGAAAAGAGAACCTTTATTACGTCAAAGATAACGGCGTAGGGTTTGACATGAACTATGTAGATAAGCTATTCGGTGTATTTCAGAGGCTGCACAGCCAGGGGGAGTTCGAGGGAACCGGGGTGGGACTCGCCCTGGTCAAACGCATAATCCACCGGCACGGCGGCCGGGTGTGGGCCGAGGGCAAGGTAGGAGAAGGAGCTACTTTTTACTTTACCCTTCCCGGAGAAGGAGGAATTTCATGACGGACATAAACGAAGTAGAGATTTTACTGGTGGAGGATAACCCCAACGACGAGGAGCTTACGCTCCGGGCGCTCCGCAAGCACAACCTGGCCAACCGGGTTCATGTGGTGAGGGATGGGGCGGAGGCGCTTGAATTCATATTTGCCACCGGAGCTTACACCGATAGAAAGGTGGAGAACGGGCCCAAGGTGATACTTTTGGACCTAAAATTACCGAAGGTGGACGGGCTTGAGGTGTTGAGGAGGGTTAAATCAGACGAGAGGACAAAGGCGACGCCGGTGGTGGTGTTGACCTCGTCTAGGGAGGAGAGGGACGTGGTGGAGAGTTACAAGCTCGGGGTGAACAGCTACATAGTTAAGCCGGTAGATTTTGACCAGTTTATCCAGGCAGTAACGCAACTGGGGATGTACTGGATGCTCCTAAACCACAGACCCGGCTGAAACAGGGCTTATCCTTGATATTACCCGCTTCATTCCATCGGAGTAGGAGATGAATAAAGAGCTTCGAATACTCATTCTGGAAGACGTTCCTACGGACACAGAGCTAGTCGAATACGAGCTACGCAAAGCAGAAATTTCTTTTTCTTCAAAGCGCGTGGAGACGAGAGAAGATTTTATTAAAGCACTGGAGGAGGATGCACCAGACCTTATTCTCTCTGATCACACACTGCCTTCATTCGACGGAATGGAGGCATTGAAGATTGCGAAGGAAAAATTTCCCGACGTGCCTTTTATATTCGTTACCGGCTCACTCGGTGAAGAAGGAGCCATTGAAACCCTGAAGAGTGGGGCTACCGATTACGTCCTTAAAGATAACCTATCCCGACTCGCACCCTCAGTACGTCGAGCGTTGAGAGAGGCGGAGGAGAGAAAAGAGCATAAGAGGGCCCTGGAAGCCCTGAAAGATAGCCGGGCTCTTCTCGCCGGGATCGTTGACTCGGCAATGGACGCGATTATAAGCCTGGACTCTCAACAGCATATCATTCATTTCAACAGGGCTGCGGAGAAAATGTTCGGCTACGCGTCCAGTGATATAATCGGTAAGCCGGTTGACATCCTTATTCCGGATAGATTTCGTGCAGCGCACCGTGAGCATATAAAGACATTTGGAGATTATGGCCTAACCAATCGGACTATGGGGAGTACGGGAGGAATCAGCGGTTTACGCTCCAATGGCGAGGAATTCCCCATAGAAGCCTCCATCTCGCAGGTAGAAGCCTTGGGCCAAAAGATATTTACCGTTATTCTTCGGGACGTTACCGACAGGAAAAAACTAGAAGCCCAGTTTCTCCGTGCCCAGAGAATGGAGAGCATCGGCACTCTTGCCGGAGGGATCGCCCATGATTTGAATAATGTGCTTCAGCCGATAATGATGGCCTTACAGCTTTTAAGAAATACCTACAAGGACGAGAAAAGTCAGGTTTGGATAGATACTCTGGAGTCAAGCGCCATACGCGGAGCCAATTTAGTGAAACAAGTCCTATCCTTTGCCCGGGGTGTAGAGGTCGAGAGGACGATTATTCAAACAAGATATGTAATAGCCGAAGTGGAGAAGATTGCCAAAGAAACTTTTCCAAAAAATATAGAAATAAAAACCGACATACCCAAAGACCTTTGGACAATCCAAGGAGACGTAACTCAGCTCCACCAGGTTTTGATGAATATGCTGGTAAACGCCCGGGATGCAATGACGAACGGAGGTGTTTTGAGCATATCCGCAGAGAACTTTTATGTGGATGAAAACTATGCCCAGGTGCATATGGACGCAAAAGTTGGCCCTCACGTCGTAATCACGGTCTCGGATACGGGAACCGGTATCCCCCCGGAGTTAAAAGATAGGATATTTGAGCCCTTCTTCACCACCAAAGAGCTGGAGGAGGGCACCGGATTGGGGCTCTCCACTGCCTACGGAATAGTCAAGGGGCATGGAGGATTCATAAACGTGTACAGTGAGATCGGAAAGGGCACCCGGTTTAAGGTTTATTTGCCGGCAGCCGAAACTGACGAAACGAAAAAAATAGGGGAGAAACAAATTGATGACATCTTACTGGGGCATGGAGAACTTATACTGGTAGTCGACGATGAACCGTCGGTTCAGGAAATTGCCAGGGTGACTTTAGAGACCTATGGTTACAGAGTTATGACTGCTGGCGACGGTGCCGAAGCAATAGCGCTTTATGCTCAATACCTCCCGGATGTTAAAGCAGTGGTCTTGGATATGATGATGCCGATAATGGATGGTCCGTCCTGCATAAAGGCACTGAGGAAGGTAGACCCGGATACAAGAATCATTGCGGTGAGCGGACTGAAGGAGCATGGCCGGTTTGGCGACGTTGCCAGCACCGATGTGCACGCTTTCCTGTCCAAGCCTTTCACTGCCGAAGCACTTTTAAGAACCCTGCATAAGGTCCTCAATACAAATTAGCTAAGATTACATTCTGAAGTCCAGTTACCAGCATAAATTGCCCATGACCGTTCTGTGGACTTTGGCCTGAAACCTTCTCGTTGGATGCGCTGTTAATAAACATTGGCTGTATATTTTTGCGATGGTAATTGTTCATAAGGGGATTATCAGATATATTCTAGGGAATTTTATTCAAGGAATAAGGTGATTAAATGCCGGGAAAAAGATTTCAGTTTTGCGGTTTAAACGGAGTAATAGCAATAATTATAGCAATAATTATAGCAATAATTATAGCAATAATGGTATTGGTTTATACTACTCCGACTATGGCGGAAGACTATAATACTTACGTACAGGAAGGCGACCAATATTACGCTCGTTTCGATAATCTCAAGGCTTTGGAAGCCTACAAAAAGGCCTACGAGCTCGCACCCTATAGTTTTGATGTACTGGTGAGGCTCACCCGCGCTTACAACGATGTGGGAGAGGATGTAAAAGGGATCAAGTTCAAACCGGAACAGGAGACAAACTCGAAAGAGGTGGAAGAATATTTCAGCCAGGCTGCCCAGTATGCTGAGGAGCTCCACCAGAAATTTCCGGATAAAGCCGAATCATATTTTTACCTGGCGGCGACTTACGGACATCTGGCACTATTCAAGGGGGGGAAGGAGAAGGTTAAACTGGCCAGGAATGTGGAAGAGAATTCAAAAAAGGCTATTGATTTAGACCCGCAATTTATCCCCGCTTATATCGTCCTGGGGGTTTATTATCGGGAAGTCGCTAATTTAAATTGGGCGCTCAAAGCGTTCGCCAAGACGCTATTCGGCGGCTTGCCAAACGGAACGGACGAGGATTCGGAGAAAACTCTTCTTAAGGCGCTTGAGTTAAATCCTGAGGTCATCCATACGCGCTTTGAGTTGGCTAAAACATACCTGGCCATGGGTAAGGAAGGTAAGGCAACAGAACAGCTCAAGGAGATTATTCGACTCCCCATAACCGATCATCAAGATAAAGAGATAAAAGAGGTGGCAGAGAAGGAACTGCAAAAGTTGGCAAAAAAGTAAAGTAGTCTTAGTCACGTTTTTTCTTTCGTAATCTTTGATAGGGGAATGCATGCCTGCGTTCCTACCTAAGAATCTTCGCTAGCGGGTTAAATCTTCAAAACCACTACCGTTCTACTCCAGTTATACTTTTAGCCCAAAATCACGTTATACTAGGAGGCTCATGCAGATAATAGAGGAGAAATACTCGAAGCTTATTCTTGAGGAAAAAGCCCTTTTAGAGTCGCTTTCGTCAGAAATAAAAGCACTATCCTACGAGGATTTCGAGAATAAGCTCAATGCGGTCAAAGAAAACCTGGAGAATTTATTCTCTATCGTGTTCATAGGTGAATTCAGCACCGGTAAATCCTCCATCATAAATGCACTTCTCGGGGAAAAAATACTTCCCGAGGGGATAACACCGACCACGGACAAGATTACAATTCTAAGGTACGGTCAGGCCAAGGAAGAACAATTGGAAAACGGAAATTATTTTATATCCATTCCCGAGAGCAGACTCAAGGGATTTTTCATAGTGGATACGCCGGGGACGAACGTTACCATAGAGCAGCACGAGCAGATAACTCAAGAGTTCATACCCAAGGCGGACATTGTTTTTTTTGTGATAGGTGCTGAGCGGGCGGTGACCGGAAGCGAGGCTAAGCTCATAAGGTTTATCAAGGAGGATTGGGTTAAGAATATAGTGTTTCTTCTGAATAAGATTGATATTGTGGAGAGCGATGACGAGCTTAAGAATTTGATCCATTATTCTCAGGCCGAAATCGAGCGCATATTCAAGATAAAACCTTTCCTCATACCGATATCGGCAAAGCTGGCCCTGCAGGCGAAAAAGGGGCCCTACCCGGAACTTTATTCAAGAAGCGGGATGGCCCGGCTTGAGGAGTATATCTTCAAAACCCTGGGAGAAGAGGAGCGTATCAAGCTCAAGATTAAAGGCTCGTCTGAGCTTGCCCTTAATCTCTGCAGAGAGACAGAAAATGCCCTCTCCAATCATCTCGATAAAATATCACTGGACACGGAAAGATTGAAAGAGTTTGAAGCCGGGCTCGACGGTATGAAGCTTGAAGTATTGGAAAACTCTAGACAGTTCACCGAGAGGATAAGGAGCCGGCTCCTGGAATTCAAGACAAGGGGGATAGAATTCATCGATGACCTCATTCGATTTGAAAACGTGTTTAAACTGGTCAGGAAAGAAAAAATCGCCAAGGAGTTTGAATACAAGGTTTCCCACCAGACGGTCAAGGAATTGGAAAAAGACCTGGAGGCCATGGTGGCCTGGGCCGAGCGCTCTTCCAGGACCCTCATGGACAGCGCCATAGATTTTTACCGTAAGTCCATTCAACCGGAATCCCTCAAAGACGGCACCGGGTTCTCATTCAACCGGATGCAGCTCATAGACACGGTAAGGTCTGAGCTGGAGATGAGGCGAAAGCAGATCGACCCGACCATGTTAGGTGGCAACATTGTCGATTCGGCAAGAGGTGCGGTGGCCTCGGTTTTGGGGGTGCAGGTGGGTTCGCTGGCGCTTGGGGCGGCGGTCATATCCGCCTTCTCCTCGCTTATAGTGGATGTTACCGGAATACTCACGACTATCGCCATCATGGCTACGGCATTTGCCATACTCCCCAAGAAAAGAAGGGACGCCATGAAGGAATTCAGCACCAAGGTTGATACGTTGATAGAAGAGCTTACCACCAGTGTAGGCTCTCAGTTTGAGCGCGACCTGGAGGGTGTGAAGATGGAGATTCTCGATTCTCTCGTACCCCTCAAGAATTTCTACAAAACCCAGCAGAAAAAATTGACCGAGTCAAAGAAAAAGGTGGAGGAGATTGAGAGTAAATTTGTGGAGATAAAGAATAAGGTATCTTGATTTCAATCTTGAGAGCCAGGAGGACGGTTTTATCTTTTATCCTGAAGCCGGGTTAGGCTTTCATTATTTCCTGACTAATCGGTTAGCAGCAGATGCTTCCTGCGAATCCATCATATGTCCAACTCTGGCACAAACACCAACCTTTTCCTGCCGGGGGTTAGTGTGTTTTTGGATTGAAAAGCAATTTGGTGAAAATAATCATTAGTTTTATTGTTCTGATTATATTACCTCACACGAATTCGTGGAGAGAAGACAGCTAATTGAAATCGAGGTCATTTAAAAGACAAGACCATCACTGAATCCACTGGGGTTCTGTCGGTTTTATTGATTTGAAATCGATTTTTTTATATGCTTCTCTAGTGGTGCAGATAGGGGCGTATGCAACAGAAGCTAACAATCAAGATTGTCAGTCTTTGGTGCTTTAGTGAACTTAATGAGCTTGAGAGAATTGTGGGGCTGATGGTTTAGATAAAGTTTTCTAGAGTTCTATCTTATTCACCACCATATGTAAAGCTAATTCAATCCTCTGTTTTAGTAAATGCTACAAGGGAATTATATGAAAAATATAAATCTCGTTATCGTCCTCTTTGAAGTAAAGTAAAATGTGAAGAACTATGCAAATTTTCTTGACATTCGAGTCCGCGACTATTAGCTTCGGATGGTGATTGAAATGGTTTCATAACTAACCGTAGTTATTGTAAATATCAAAAATAACAAAAATCTTATATGTTTGAATTTAGATTATCGAGTATTCCAAGCCTCTATAAACCCTATAGACACCGATATAAGCTCTTATAGACATTAACAACTTCCACCCGTTATTGCTTTATCCGTCAATAACAACCAGCCTTATTGACGGATTCGGCCTTATCCGTTAATATGACTGTTGGTTATTAACATATCCGTCAATAAGCGGATGTCTATGTATTACTGGGTGTTTGATAGTGGATCCTAAAAACTTTAAAAATTCTTCTGCCGGAAAGTGTATAAACACATTAAAAGGCTATTGGGCATTCGTGCCAAACCCATTACCCCCCGAAATAAAGTACGATAAAGAGTTAATACGTCTTCTTTCTGAGACCGATAGGCTGCTAGGGGAATTGTCAGGTACTGGGAGGTTGCTGGCAAACCCATATCTTCTCATCGCGCCTTATATCAGGCGTGAGGCAGTTTCAAGTTCAAGAATCGAGGGCACTCAAGCTGCACTAAGCGATCTATTTTTCTTTGAGGCTGCTGAATCAGAGGAGCCGAAAGTCCCTGATGTTCGCGAGGTCCACAATTATGTCCAGGCAATGGAATATGGACTTACGCGTCTAAAAGACTTGCCTATTTCTACTAAATTAATAAAGGAGATTCATAATATTTTAATGAAAGATGTTCGAGGTGAGCAGCTTACACCTGGAGAGCTACGCCAGAGTCAAAACTGGATAGGCCCACCTGGGTGCTTACTCAATGAGGCTACATATGTGCCGCCACCTGTGGAAGAGATGAATCAAGCACTAGGTGAGTGGGAAAAATACCTAAACTTAGACCAAGATGAGGCTCCTTTAATCCAATGTGCTCTTATGCACTACCAGTTTGAGGCTATTCATCCATTTCTTGATGGCAATGGCCGTATTGGAAGACTCTTAATCACCTTCTTTCTCTGTGAAAGAGGATACTTAACTCAACCGCTCCTTTATCTATCGGCATTCTTTGAAAGATTCAGAGATGAGTATTATTCCAGATTGCTTGATGTTAGTCAGAAAGGAGAGTGGCGAAGATGGATTGAATTTTTCCTACGCGGTGTAACAATTCAGTCAAGGAGTGCCATATCGGATGCTAAAAAGATACTTGATTTACATGCCGAGTATCAGAAGAAGCTTGAAAGAACGAGGAAAATCCCCGAATCTGCGCATAGGTTGGTTGATGAGATTTTTCTTAACCCGGTTATTTCAATTTCCGGTCTTAGCAAAAAATGGAATATACCATTTATCTCCGTGAAAAGGGGAGTTTCGAGGCTTATGGAAATAGGATTCCTCGAAGAAGTAAAGGGAAGGAAAAGAAACAAACTTTTCTTAGCCTCTGAACTGATGCGAGTGCTATCAGGCTCAGAAAATAATAGAGATTGATGTGGACATGTTCTGATTGCAGGATATAAAATTGTAGCCTCAAAAGTTAAAAACTACTTTAGAGTCAGACCTATACTAACCAACACCCAAAAAATCCAGTATTAATCTGTTAACCTCGTCGGGGGCTTCTTGCTGCACCCAATGGCTACAGTTTTGGATGAATTCAAGGCGAAACGGGGCATCGATGAACTCTTCGGTATTCTCGGTGAGCTGCTTACCGAGGAAGGGGTCATCCTCTCCCCAAATGAGGAGCGTCGGGGCCTTGATCGGTGGGAAGTTCCGAGGCTTCCCCAGCTCTCTCCAGTATGAAGCATTGGGAATGGCCCTATAATAGTTTATCGCTCCGGTTAGAGCCCCCGGCTCCTTCCAACTGGAGACGTACTTTTCCACATCATCCTCGGTGAACGCTTCCTTTCTGGTAGCGGTATCAAAGACCATCTTCTTCAAGACCTCAAAATCGTCTCGTGACAGAACCTCCTCCGGAACCTCGGGTAACAGAAAGAAAAACATATACCAGCTTCTTTTCATCTGGTCGAAGTCAAGAAAGGCCTTCCGGTTGCGAGTGCCCGGATGTCCAACGTTAAGGATGATGAGTTTTTCGATTAACTGGGGTTCGAACATCGCCACCATCCAGGCAATCGCCCCGCCCCAATCGTGTCCTACGAGGATGGCCCTTTTATCATCAGGAGATAGTTTTTGGATTAGACCGGCTACATCACCGATGATATTGGTAGCGGAATAATCTTCTATACCAGGTGGCTTGTCCGTCTTATTGTACCCCCGCATGTCCGGGGCAACTACATGGAAATTTTCAGACAGGACTGGAATTTGATGGCGCCAGGAGTACCAAAACTCAGGAAACCCGTGGAGCAGCAGAACCAGCGGTCCAGACCCGGCGCTTACATAATGCATGCGAATGCCATTTACCTCGACAAAATTATGTTCCCATTTCTCTTCAGACACATCATGCTCCTTTAGTCTATTTTACATATATACTAAATTACATTCATAACATTTCATCTATGTAGTACAGTGCGCCCCGTTCAGAATATGGCGAACGTAGCCCGTTTCATTTAAACCCGCGTTCAAACCAAAGTCGAAGTGGCAAATTAGGACCCTAAAACCACTAATATCCTGCTCCATGGGACAGAATTGCACACCAGGGTAACCATCAAATTTCATTTACTTTTTTAACATAAATCATGTATATTTTATATCAGATTTCGTGACTGGCCGATTCTCCCGGCCGCAGAAAACTATGGATGACCTGTTGAAGATGGAACTTTGTGGGAGAGGAGGTTGTTGGTCATGGAACTAAGTGGTTTTGTATTCCGGACTTTTGATGGAGAAGTAAAACGACCTTCCTGGAATCTATCCAATTCTAAACTCCTGGTCATTTTCTTCGATTGGGTAGAAAGCCTTATCGGGAGATTTTCCAAAGTTGGTGATCGGCCGGTTTATGATAACACTTTATTTCCTTGGACCTACGATGTCGAGCAAGAGTGGATAAAAATCCGAGCTGAGCTGGAACAGGTTATGAAGCGAAGAGAGGAGCTTCCTAGTTTCCACGAGATAACCAGTGAGGTAAAAGATATTACCAACGATGAGCACTGGAAGACCTATTTTCTTGCCGGTTACGGGGTAAGGTGTGAAGAGAATTGTCGCAGGTGTCCGGAAGCCGCGCGTATATTGAAAAAAATCCCCGGCATGAAAACGGCCTTTTTCTCTATTTTGTCACCTAAGAAGCATATACCGCCTCATCGTGGCGTTTACAACGGGGTGCTACGCTATCACCTCGGTCTGATAGTCCCGGAACCAAAAGAGAATTGCCGGATAAGAATCGGTAATGAAATCAGACACTGGGAAGAGGGAAAGAGCCTTATCTTTGACGATACCTATGAGCACGAGGTTTGGAATGATACTTCTGGATATCGCGTTGTACTTTTCGTTGATTTTGTCCGGCCGATAAAATTTCCCTTCAACCTCCTGAATCTTTTTCTTCTATTTATAGCCAGGTACACACCCTGGATGCAGGAAGGACTTGAAAACCAGAAGAAATGGGAAATGAAATTTTACTGGGGGTTAAAAACGTAGCTCGGTTTGGGTTTTAAAAGACCGAATTATTCCATACTCCATTTACTCGTGATAAAAATATCTAAATCTGTCGGTTTTTAGAGTAATAGGGGCATTGGCCTTTTACGGTTAGTTATTAAATCCCTTCTTCAAGCCATAGAGTATGAGCTGAGACCTGCTTTTAACGGAAAGCTTCCGGTAAATTTTATACAGATGAAACTTCACTGTTTTTTCGCTTAAAAATATATCCCTGGCTATGTCCTTGTTGTTTAAACCGCTAAAAACCAATTTCACGATCTTTGTCTCGGCTTCGGTGAGGCTATATAGAGATTTTCCCTTCCCTTTAGGGGAAGTGGAGAAGGATTCCAGGACCTTTGCTATTACCTTTCTTTCCACCCAAAGCTCTCCGTTGCTCACGACTTTAATCGCTTTGGTAAGCTGGTTTGAGTCGATATTTTGTGATATGTACCCTCTTACCCCATGGCGAATGGCACTTAGTAGCATATCTTCATCGTAGTTATCGGCCACAATTAGAATTACCTTGGTATCCTTGTTCTTTTTGAGCAAGTCTAGCAACTTGACCAGGTTTAATCCCATCAGGTCAAGGTCGACAAGCAGAATGTCGAATTTAAGGTCTTTCCATGACTTAACCAGATCCGGCAAATTGGAGGCCTTAGCCACTATCTCTATGTGTTCGTCTTCCTCCAATATCTTGCTCAGCCCCTCCCTCAATAGTGAGTAATTACAGGCCACCGTAACCCTGATGGGGGTACCGTTTTTCCCGACATTAATTTCTTTTGCCATAGCCATGATAGACCTCCTCTGTCTCTGATTTGCTCACCAATTTATATTCACGACGTTATATCTGATTTTCTCCCCTACGTTAGAAAAGACACAAAAGCATATAGAGCAATATTAATACTTCATTCTTGCCGTTCAACCGAGGTCGAGCAATTCAGAGAGAGTGATTTTAATAGCCGGATTTTTTGGCAGAGTTCGTTTCCATAGACTTGTAGTCACATTTAGGATGGCCATTTCTTTTTTGCTACATCAGTATAATATTCGCATTCAATATAAAACTTAAGTATTAATTACACATCAAATAATCATAAAAGTCAACTGACTTTAGTTAGGAAAAGTTTCAATCTAAAGTCAGAGTTAATCGATTTTGCCTTTTCGTAAGGTGCTAATATTACACTATTTTCAACACATTCCTTCCGATTTCTTCATATGATTTATTTGGCAATTTTGACAATGCAATCAGTCCTAACTATAATCTCAACGGTTCTTATTGTCTTCGAACACCTCTTTTACGTGCACAAGAAGAGATGATAGCGGTAGGCAATCTGGGGAAAGCGAGTTAGGACGGTTTAGATACCGTCCGGATAGTTCTAGACGTTAAGTTTCTCATGAAGGAGAGATTAAATGGAGAGTATTAAGTACACGTATGATTATGAGCCGTTCGCTGACACACCCGAATATCTCAGGGTAAACAGCGAAATTGTGCGCAGTTGGATTGAGCTAATGGTGGGAAGAGGGATGAACGGCGTAGGAAACATTTTAGATATAGCCACCGGGGCCGGGACAATGGTGGAACTTTTTATGGACCACCTGCCGGGAGGATGGAATCAACGAGTGGTCATGTGTTTGGATCAATCCCTGGAGGCATTAAACTCGGTCCGGGAAAGATTAGCAAAAAGGGCTGTGAAGTTGTCTTTAGTACACTCCACTGCGGAAGAAATGGCCATTCCGGAAGGCAGCATCGACATAGCCGTGTGGGGTAACGGCATACATTATTTATCCGAGGAGGCTCAAAAAAGAAGTGTTATGCGAATTAAGCAGGCCTTGAAACCGGGGGGTTTATTCTTTTTTAACACATCATTCTATGATGGAGCACGGCCGTCGGACACTTTGGCATTTTATAGAGCTCAGGTAAAGAAAGCGGTAGAGTTTTTACGTGCGGAAGGTATACAGAGAATTCACAGTGAGTCACGGCCAGAAGCATCGAAATTCTTGTCTAAATCTTACTATGAACAACTGGTAGTCGAGGCTAACTTCAAGCTGGAGGAGGTAAAAGAGGTTACCGCTAATCTCTATAGAAAGGCCTGGGAGCATATCAGCAGTTTCCATCAATACGCGGCTGGTGCATTACACGGTTATCCGCCCGAAGAGGCGTCCATAGCCATGAAAAACGCGGTTTCTCCCGTACTGGAGCAATACGGGAAGAAGGATGAGCTGGGAGTTCCCTACATCCCCCGCAACTGGCTGGCCATCAGCGCAAGCTCATAAGATCAGGTGCGGCGGATATAACTACGATCCAGGAAATCCTGGGGCATAAGGACATCGACACAACACAGATTTACACTCATGTAACGGATACACACAAGGCCAGGGCTCTTGATAAGCTGACCTGTGATAATAAGCCACAGCTTAAGATTGTTGGCGCTGAGTAGTTGTTGAAACAATGGCAGGAAAGGGATTACCGTAATTAAAAAGTGATAAGCCTAAATTAGATAACTAGTCCCATCCGTCCTACCTAATTCCCTTTCCTATCCTTGAACCCAAAGAACGGATCGAAACAAACCAAGAAAACATCCCTTAGAGTTAAGCTGTTAATTTACTACTAAATACTTGGTATCTATCCTTATAGTAATTAAATAACCAATATGATAGAATGGGGTGTATAATTTCCACTGAAAGGGTCATGTTAGGCGGGGGAAAAATAAGGCGAGAGTCGGTATAACATCGTGCCCCCTATACCATCCCAAATAGTAAACCAACTTAACCAAGGCGTTATAAACTTTCAGCCCATCTTTGCATCAGTTAAGACAAAGCACATAGGGGAAAATATGTTAGATGGGGGCTTGGATTAATCGAATCATACCTATTATTCGCATTTTTAAATAGGAGGTCTGAAGATATGAATAGAATCCCTCATATAATCTTACTGATTTTCATTTCGCTACTTACTTACAGTTGTATGAGTGCGGCCCAGCATCAACAGAGTTTAAACTCAACCCAAGAACGTGAAACCACAGTTGGTATAGTTCAAAAAGAAATTCGTAAGGGTATGTCCCAGGCCGACGTTGCTACTGCGTTAGGCTCCCCCAATATAGTAACAAGAGATAGTTATGGTAAAGAGACTTGGATATACGATAAAATCGCATCCGAAGTTTCATACTCACAAGATGCGGGCGGTACGGGTTTAATCATTAACCTTTTGGGGGGCTATTCCAGACAAGCGGGCGCTGTAAGTAGAACCGAAAGAACCTTAACTGTAGTGATTAAGTTCGATGAGAACAATCTAGTTGATACATTTTCTTATCACGCAAGTAAGTTTTAGTTCTTAAAGAAAACTCAATGAGGGGGAAGAATGCTATGACAAGTTATAATGTGTTGTTTTTGTTATCCCTAGGTTTTCTCCTTTCTTGTATGGGAGCACCTAAAGTTGATACTACAAAAACTCAACTTCAGATAAGGGAATTCCAAACCAGGGCATATGATACAACCGATACAAAAATGGTCTTGAAGGCAGTAGCCAATGTGCTACAGGACGACGGCTATATTATTAGGGATGCCGAGGTTGAGCTTGGAATCATAAATGCTGTCAAGGAGGCCGATATAGAAAGTGGAGGCGAAAAGTTCTTGGCTATTCTATTTTTAGGTGTTAATGCAAGATGGAAGAAGAATATGATAATTGAGTCTACTATTAATGTAAGCGAATTCGGGAAACAAACACGGGTAAGAGCCAACTTTATGGCTAAAGCACATGATAATAGGGGCGACGTGATCTATATCCAACAAGTAGAAGACGAGCAATTTTACAAGGACTTCTTTGCAAAGGTAGACAAAGGCATATTCATTCAAAAGGAACAATTATAGGGGGTAAAAAGAAATGTCTAAATCAACACGAAACAATGGTAAGCCGTGGACAAAAGATGACGTCAACCAGTTAAAAAGTTTGCCAGAGAGAACACACCAACTCGGGTAATCGGACTTAAGCTTGGGCGAACCGAAAATGCTGTGAGAAGGAAGACATACGACGAAGATATCTCTCTAAAACCCACAAATCAGTCTCCGTATAATCGTAGAAAAGACAGGTAAGTTTTAGGATTTAAACCCAGATTATGCGTTAACGCAGTATTTATTTAAAGAAAAATGCCTCCAACTATAGTAAAATAAGGGTGATTTTAAAGACCTTAATAACTATAGAGGAGGCACTTAAAAAGTGAAAAAAACTATATCTAAAAAGGGTAAAAAACACAAGCAAAAGGCAGAGGTAATTACTGAAGAGTTTACGGGTAAGAACCTCACCCGTTTTGGAGGCACGGGACTTATAAGGAGATTTCTTAAGCGTCATAGTGTAGAAAAGGCTTTGCAGGAGAAGGTTACAGTAGAAGGACGTCGTGAGAGTAAATATAGTGTAGGAGAAATGTTTGTAAGCCTTCTTTATGGGATATTCTTGGGATATTCGAGACCTAGCCATATGGAGGTTCTGTCTACCGATAGTGTATTTCAGAAGGTGGCAGGACTCTTGGACTTTCCCGTTCAGTCTACGATCAGTAGATTTCTCTCTGGTCTCAAGGTAAAAGTAGCTCATAGAGTTGCTCTGGTTAACTTTGATCTTCTTATGGAGTTTAGAGATGGGTTTAAGGGATTTAAGGAGATTACCCTTGATCTGGATTCTCATGTAACCACTGTTTACGGTAGTCAGCAAAGAACAGGTATGGGGTACAATCCAAAGAAGAAGGGAAGAAAGAGTTACCATCCTCTGTTTTGTTTTATTGGTGAGACTAGGGACTATATAGCTGGGCTTTTTAGGAGTGGTAAACATCATACCTCTTACAACGCCATTGCCTTTCTTAGAGGGGTTATAAAGAAACTTCCTTCTGGTATAGAGAAGATTAAACTCCGGGCAGACAGCGGGTTTTTTAGCATAGATATGCTTAAGTTTCTCATAAAGAGGTCAATTGAGTTCTATGTAGTCGTCCCCGTGCAACCCTGGGTTCAGAAGAAGATTAAATATATAAAAGGCTGGAGAAGCATGGAGAAGGGGGTAGAGGTCTCTAAGTGTGATTATGTGCTGACAAAGGATATTACCATTACTATGGTGTTCATCAGGCAGAGGGTAGGAAAAGGAGAGTCTGCTAAGGAGCAACTCAAGCTGCTCCATACAGAAGATGTCATTTATGATTACCAGGTTATTGTTACCAACAGTGATATTGCACCTGAAGAGGTTTGGAGAGCTTACAACCAGAGGGCATGTTGTGAGAACTTTATTAAAGAGGGGGTGTACAGTTTTGGACTGGATAAGGTGGTATCCCACTACTATGGAGGCAACTATGCCTACTTTGAGCTTCTGATGCTGGCTTACAACCTGATAAACTTCTTTAAAGAAGAGGTATTGAACCAGAGGAAGATAAAGAATATGGCTCATACTATAAGGGAAAGACTTTTCCTTATTCCAGGTAGACTCATATCTACCCGAAGGAGATGGGTTCTCAAGCTGGAAAGTACCTGGTTTTATAAGCAAGAATACGAGGAGGCCCTGGCCAGGGTTACTTAAGGGGGGATTAATCGGGAGGAAGATGGCATCAGCAAAGGAGTACGAGGGAGAGGTGTCTGAAGGACCATCTTTTTCTCTCGATTCCAATGGTATTTACCTGCCTCTTTCACGCCCTTACGATGGATTTGCACAAGAATGCCTGGTCTGGTTTACATCTAAGAAAGTTTTTCTACAATTTTAATCATTCACGCATTATTTGGGTTAAATTGCCTTAGATGAACGGGGATTCAAAATTTAATCGAAGGATGGTGGAACAAAGCCAGGGGCGAAGTGGATGTTTTCTCTAAATTTGTCTTTCTCTGGTTTTGCTTCAATGCATGGCTTGCTTATCATTCCCAAAAGGTGACAGATTCGGATATGATTGCTTGGCTAAAACGCCCTTCTTCAGACAATTCGGATTTAAAAAAATCCTATCAGATGCTAACGCACCCGCATTTTAAAGAAGTGTTGAAGGTGTTAGCAATATTATCGCCAATACATGATCCTCGTCCCAGGGGTAAAAAAATAGAAATTAAAGACGTAAACGACTTTCCGAACATTGTTGATGCGATTTACCAGATTAGATGCAATCTCTTCCATGGGCGCAAAGAAGCTAATGTAGATAGAGATCGGAATCTAGTTCAACTCTCAGGTGAAATTTTATTCTATTGGGTAGGAAGCTTAATAAATTATTGGAAACAGAATCCATAGAGGGCCTTAAGTGCCTCAGAATCGACGCCCTCCAAAATAATCAAACAATTACCTATACGGTTTTTGGGCTAAATCCTGGGATATATATGATGGCCCCACGCTTTTTTCGTGACTTCTGTGTAGGTTTCCGTTAATGTCTCCCGTGGGATTTCGTCATATCGTACTGTTTTGTGGACAGATTGTGTTATTATCCTGATAGATCGGTGGGGCGTTCCCGTTATCCAAGGATGAGCGCTTGCACCAAGCTTCTAGGACTAATGACCATCCGGGCATAGCTCTCCTGAATTGCATGATGGGAGAGCTATGTGTAAATTTAAGGACATGATAAGTTTTTGGAATTGGATCAATACTCATAACTGGATTACTACATTGATTTTTGGGTTGCTTACGTTCGGTTTGGGGATTTATATATCATCTAGCGAAAGGGCACAAGAAAATAGGCCAATTTTATATACGAAGGTGGAAGCTACACGCTGTCCAATAGGTGATTTGGATTTAGTGATAAGGACGGTTAATCATGGGAATAATCTTGCTCATAACGTAACTGGCGTGATTTATATATTAGAGCCGTCTGAGAGCTATTTTATGAAGGGTCCATTTGAAGCCCGTTCTTTTATACCTAAGGGTGAAGGTTTTACTGTATTGATCGCTTGTACACATGTCTCTGACCTACTTTATGTAATACAACAGATGCAATATCAGGATATGATTACAGATAAGGAATATAGTGATGATTATAAAGCTTATAAAATAGTTCGCTTTCGTAATGAGTACGTGAATCTTCCACCTGAACAAAAAGATTTTGCTTATATTGACTCTATCATTAAGAATCAAGGTGATTATACCTTTTATCCTTTGAATTTATCTTATCCTAGGTTTCCTGAGAGCGGCGACAACCGTTAGAGTTAGTGCGTCCCGGCGTAATTTTCAAGGGTAGTGTAATTATTATTCGTTGAATCTATGGGCTTAAAGAATTTAAAATATGATAGATTCACAGTTGGCTAAAGGTTCAACCAAATGAACATTTGGGGGAAGATTCTCCGAAAGAACCAGACCAGGAGTTAAAAAACGGTTCATTTATAAGCAAGCCTCAGGACAAGGCTTTTTCCCCTGGGCTACAAGTAGTAAGGTGTGAAGTTTCTAGCCGCATTGGAAAGCGTTTACGCTTTCAACGGATATTATGAATTTCAGGATAGCTATAAATTAAAGACTCTAAGCTCGTAGCATACCCGGTAAAGAATTTTGCGTTTCCAGAAAGCTCCCAATGCCTTTCAATCATTCTTTTTTTGGTTTGTTCGATATCACGGGAAATAGTTTGGGGTTCGTAAGGAAGTTCCACAACATCGACTATTGTGCCGTTTGTACGGTCTATTAAAACAACAAAATATTTATGCTCTTTTTTGGGAAACATTAATGGGGTCCTCCTTTTCAATTATTCCCCTTTTATGAGTTTCCTTATGTCTTCAGCAAAGCAATCCGCCGTATGTAATTGATCACTAAGCGTTCTCAATAAGTTGCAAGCAACTCCAGGAATATCACTTTTGTTCTTTTTGTAAACGAGGGGGTGCGTTTTCTCCGCCCAAGAATGTTGTGTGACTGTCCGGATCTGAATCTCACATTTGACATCAGTATAGTTTACCGTATTAACTAAAACGTCAATATGACATGACCTATACCCATTGCAATCAGGGTTGCTAATAAAATCCGTCACTTCAACCACCTTAAAATCAGGGCATTTGCAAATAAAGTTTTTAACTTCTTCTACTTCGCTTAAATAATCGCATATGACTCTTGTCCCTGCTATATCACAGACATAATTAAAAATATCATCTTTTATTATAATAGGGTAATTCTTCCGTCCAATTTTTTCCATAATATCATCTATCTGCTTTATTCTTCCAGTAATGCGCTCTTCTTTTAATAGCAGGTTCTTACCTACGTATTGCACAAGTATTAATTTGACCTTTGGCAAAGCTTCGTAATATGGCGCCAAGTCATTTATGGTTATGATCGGCGTACTCAAATACGACTTCCCTTCCTCGGCTAGGTTTCTTCCTCACCCCTGTCAACCTTTCTCTACATTGAAATTATAAACCCAATTCTAGCATATTGTGCCATAAAAGCCTATGGGTTATCTAGGACTATTCTTTAGGATATTTCCCACTGGGTATGTGTTCAGGCGAATGAACATTTTGCTTGTGCATTTTTGGAGTGCCCGAATAAAATTGATTTCTTTATTAGGGTGGTTTATTTTTTGTCTTTATGATACGGAATAAGGGTTGATCCAGATGAAACTAGATGACTTCACTAAACGAGCAGACGAACTTATAAAAAACGGGCAAGCAGTGTTGAAAACTGAACAATCCACTCGCGGATTCTCTTATGTTGAACGAACCCAGTTTCAAACTTTCCGTACAGCTTCTCTTTCTTTTCTTTTAAACGCGTTCGGAAAAGACCACCCGTATTACATAAAATTTGAAACAGATGTTAATCAGAATAGCCCGTCTTATGTGAAAAATGGTCTTGGTATCCTGCTGGCTGCACGGGATGAAATGATAGGTGGTTGGACTATCACGGCAAGGGGAATTGTCTCCGCTGAAATTTTCTCAGATTTCCTTGAAATGGCGAATCACCTGTTGACAGAAGGATACAAAGATGCAGCCGCTGTAATGATCGGTAGCGTTCTGGAAGAGCATCTTCGTCAGCTTTGTCGCAAGGCCGGGATTGATATCGAAATAGTCAAACCATCTGGTGATAAAACACCTAAAAAAGCAGATACTATGAATGCTGATTTGGCAAAGCAGGGTGTTTATGGTGTACTAGACCAGAAAAACGTGACGGCATGGTTAGACCTGAGACACAAGGCGGCACATGGGAAGTATAGCGAGTACACAAAAGAGCAGGTTGATCTAATGTACCAAGGGGTTACCAATTTTATGGCACGGGTTCCAGTTTAATAATGTAAAAAAGCTATCACCGGATCTAAAAAAATCTTGTCACAAAATTGCCTGTATGGTTTATAAATTAAGTAGCTGTAAATCTCTTCTAGCTATTTTCTAGCGGTGCACGTCTTTTTGGCGGCAATCATGGCTTATGGTGAGATTAGCACAACTCGCAAAATCCGCATTAATGGCGGGCGATGCGGGATTCGAACCCGCGACCTCTGGCTTCGGAGGCCAGCACTCTATCCCCTGAGCTAATCGCCCGATTTTTCATTATCTAAAATTGTTCTCTACTTTTAGTAGTTTCAGCCCCTTTGGAAACCCCCAGTTCCTTCATCACAACCTGCATGTCGTCCCAGAGGGGTTTCTTGAATCCCGGGTTTCGCAAGAGCGCCGCCGGATGGTAAGTGACCATCACCTTAGACCTTCCGTATGAATGAAATTTCCCCCTCAAGCTTCCCAGCCTTTCCTTGGTTTTTAAGACGGACTGCGCGGCGACGCTTCCCAGGCAGACAATCACCTCCGGGTTGATAGCGCGAAGCTGTTTGAAAAGAAACTGCTCGCAGGTTCCGGTTTCATCAGGCTCCGGGGTTCTATTTCCGGGCGGACGGCATTTAACCACGTTGCAGATGTAGACATCAGACCGTTTAAACCCCATCGCGGTGATTATTTTGGTGAGTAATTGTCCCGCCCTTCCCACAAAAGGTCTCGCCTGCTTGTCTTCCTCTTCCCCCGGCCCTTCTCCCACAAACACCAGCCTGGCCTTTGGATTACCCTCTCCGAATACTATGTTTGTCCTACCCTGATGAAGCTTGCACCTTGTACAGTCCCCAATCTCCTCTCGAATTTCTTCGAGGGTGAGTTTTTTGGCGCTTTGGTCAAATATGTTTAACTGTTCTTCTATTTGTATGACCGACTTCTCCTTGTCATCCGGAATGCGGGTTAGTTGTTTCATCGGAGCTTTAGGTTTTTCTTCCTCCCTGGGATACGACAACACTACGGATTCGAGTCCGAGAATCCTCTGAGACTCAAAGTATCTTTTTAGCTCATCTAATATTTCTTTTAACTCTGACTGCAAGTTCATCCGATTGCTGAATTCCTATGATTTTAATACAACCCATACCAAAAGCAAAGTTTCATTGTTTAAATAAGCTATGTATGTCTTGATAACGTTAGTTTTTAAAGATGGGATTGCTTCGGTCGTGGAATTTATCACTCCCCCGATTAAATCGGGGACCAGCTCAGGGCAGGCTCTGAGCACTTCCACTCGCTGGATAAGATTCAGAATAAATACATTGGCATCCTTCGACGGGGCTCAGAGCCTGTCCTGAGTGAAACGAAGGAATGAGCGGATGCTCGCATCCGCTGTTAATGAGGAAAAAAGACCCGTTCGTCCTGAGCCTGTCCTGAGCTTGACGAAGGACGGAGTCGAAGGGCGAACACCTCAAAAAATTCTATCCTTTCTTTTTGCGGTGAAGCAATCTCTTTTTTGTACAAGTTTGAGTGCAATACTAGTTTCGTCATTACGATACGGGTCAAATCCAAATGCGGGAATTTGAAACCAGTAGGGTGGTAATTTAAAATGATTAACCGCCTAGACGGCTAAAATAATCATATACTCCAGCTATCCTGTAAGTTAGGAGATACATTATAGAAAGATGAAAGAGAGCTACGACCCGCAAAAAATAGAAGAAAAGTGGCAAAGAATCTGGGAGGAGAAGAATCTCTATGAGGTATCCGAGGAGCCGGAAAAGAAAAAATATTATGTCCTGGAAATGTTTCCCTACCCGTCTGGAAGAATCCACATGGGACACGTGAGAAACTACACCATAGGGGATGTCATTGCCCGGTACAAGAGGACTAGAGGGTTTAACATACTCCACCCCATAGGCTGGGATGCCTTCGGCCTTCCCGCAGAAAACGCGGCTATTCAGCATGGCGTCCATCCGGCCAAATGGACCTACGAGAATATTTCTCAGATGAAAGAGCAGTTAAAACGGCTGGGCTTCAGCTACGACTGGACCAGGGAGATTGCCACCTGCGACCCCTCTTATTACAAGTGGGAGCAGATGGTCTTTACCCGTATGTTTGAGCGCGGGCTCGCCTACAGAAAATCATCGATAGTAAACTGGTGCCCCTCCTGCGAGACGGTTTTAGCTAACGAACAAGTAGAAGACGGAAGGTGCTGGAGATGCAAATCGGAAGTTCAGGCTAAGGAGATGGAGGGATGGTTTTTCAAGATCACCGAGTACACGGAAGAACTCCTGGAGTGGGCAGATAAACTGAAGAATGGCTGGCCGGACCGGGTGCTGGCCATGCAGAGGAACTGGATTGGAAAGAGCACCGGGGCAGAAATAGATTTTCCCCTCGAAGAAGCAATAAATGGAGAGGTCAGTCTTAGGATCTTTACTACACGGCCGGATACGGTTTTCGGAGTAACCTTTATGTGTATTGCGCCTGAGCATCCGCTATCAGAGAAACTGGTTAGAGGAAAACCACAGGAAAAAGAAGCTCTTTCTTTCATAGATAGGATTAAGAAGCAGAGCGATATGGAAAGGGTAGCCGAAGGAGCCAGGAAAGAGGGTGTGTTCACCGGCTCTTATTGCATAAACCCGTTTAACGGCGAGCGTGTGCCCATTTACATCGCCAACTTCGTCCTCATGGGGTATGGGACTGGAATAATAATGTGCGTTCCCGCCCATGACCAGAGGGACTTTGAATTTGCCAAGGAATACGGCTTGCCGATTAAAATTGTAATTCAGCCCGTAGGGGCGATTCATGAATCGCCCTTGAATGTAGAAGAAATGGAAAATGCTTATGAGGAGCCGGGCATTATGGTCAACTCCGGTGAATTCTCCGGGCTTCCGTCCGAGGAGGGAAAAGAAAGAGTCATCCAGTATGTCGAGTCTAAGGGATTTGGGAAAAGGCAGGTAAATTACCGGCTAAGGGATTGGGGTATATCCCGTCAGAGATACTGGGGAGCGCCTATACCGGTCGTCTATTGTGATAACTGCGGCGCCGTGCCCGTTCCCGATGAGGAGCTTCCGGTAGAGCTTCCTCTGGACGTCGAGTTCACCGGCAAGGGCGGTTCTCCTCTTGCTAAATTGGAAGGTTTCATAAAAACCAAGTGCCCCAAATGCGGCCAAGATGCCAGGAGAGAGACGGACACGATGGACACCTTTGTGGAGTCCTCCTGGTATTTCCTGAGATACTCTTCCCCGAATTACGACAAAGGAATGTTCGACGAGGAAAAGGTTCGATATTGGCTCCCGGTTGACCAATATATAGGCGGCATCGAGCATGCCATCCTGCACCTTCTCTACGCCAGATTCTACACCAAGGTATTGAGGGACCTGGGCATGGGCAGCTTGGACGAACCCTTTTCCAACCTCCTCACCCAGGGTATGGTCATCAAAGACGGGGCCAAGATGTCTAAATCCCTGGGAAACATAGTGGACCCGGATGACATGATAGAGAAATACGGAGCGGATACGGTTCGCATCTTCATGCTTTTTGCCGCCCCCGTCCAGAAGGATTTAGATTGGAGCGACGAGGGAATCGAAGGTGCGTATAGGTTCTTAAACCGGGTGTGGCGGCTGGTTTATGATTTCGGAATGCGGAATGCGGAATGCGGAACAAAAGATTTTTCAAATCCGAAATCCGAAATCCGAAATCCGAAATCGGTACGTCAGAAATCGAATGAGCTTTTGATCAAGGTTCATAAGACCATAAAAAAGGTCACCGATGATTTAGAAAGATTTCAGTTTAACACGGCGATTGCCGCAGTGATGGAGCTTTTCAACGCCGTATCCCGATTCGAGCCCGAAGGGAGTGACGACCTTGCTGTGTTAAGAGAAGCAGTTGAAGCCATAGTGCGTTTGCTCTATCCGATGGCTCCCCATGTATCCGAGGAACTGTGGCAAGCCTTGGGATTTGAGGAAACGCTGGTGGACAAGCCTTGGATAGAATGGAATAAAGAGTTAGTAGAGAGCGCGGCGATAACGGTGGTGCTCCAGGTTAATGGGAAGGTAAGAAGCCAGGTGCTGATGGACTCGGACTCGGACCAGGAAGAGATGAAGGAGGCGGCTTTTTCAGATGAAAAAATAAAAAATTATATAGCCGGGAAAGAAATCAAGAAGGTCATCGTCGTACCCAAAAAGCTGGTGAACATAGTGGTGTAAACCATCGCCTTTTGTTGACCTTTTGGTCTCGTATGGTATCTTCACTCTGCTCAAAAAATCCTTGGTAGCGGCTTGATTAATCAGGGGCTAATATCCTAGAATCCAATTTAAACCGAATGGAGGTAAGTCAGGTTGTATAAACATAAAAAGGCAGAAAAAAAAGAGGTGTTTACCCGGAAGGTTAAGGCGATAGAAGTAGAGGCGCCGAAGACCGTCTCTAAACTCCTGGCAGAGATGTCCCGCACCGGGTTTCAGGGTAGAAACCTGGCCCAGGTGGTTGACGTCATGGAGGAGATGATCAGCGATAAGAATACTACCATACTTCTAGGTTATGCCGGTTCCTTATCTACGACCGGACAGTGGAAGATAATTAACTGGTTAATAGAAAACAGGTTTATTGATATTTTAGTCCCGACCGGGGCAAATATTTCTGAGGATATCGTAGATGCCATGGGCTTTGGTTATTGGCAGGGAAATCACCTTGTTGATAACGAAGAGCTATTCAGGGAGGGTTTTAACAGATACTACGATGTTTACGGGAAAGAGAGCGATTACCTGGAGATGACCGAACTAATAGCAGAATTCATAATGACACTCGACCAGGAGTATAAATATTCCTCGAGAGAATTTCTTTATCTTTTCGGAAGATGGCTCGGACAAAGAAAGATAAGAAGTATCGTCACGGTAGCCGCGGAAAAGGGCGTTCCCATCTTCTGCCCGGCCATAGCGGACAGCCCTTACGGCGATGCCGCCCTGATTGCTAAGAGCCGGGGTTTTAACCTGACCATTGATGCTATAAAGGATTATGTCGAGTTTATGACACTTGGAGAGAAGGTTAAAAACACCGGAGTTATATACATAGGAGGAGGCGTACCCAAGGACTTCATCCAGCTTTTTGCCGTAACCGGGGACCTGCTCTATAAGAATAGGGAAATTCCCAACAGGAAAAATGGTCTTAAGCGAAGCAGTACGAATGAAACATATTATCCGCACAAATACGCCGTCCAGATAACCACCGACTCGCCCCAGTGGGGAGGGCTTTCCGGATGTACGTTTGAGGAAGCGGTTTCCTGGGGAAAGGAGTCACCCACCGGGAGGTTCATCCAATGCTATTGTGAAGCGACTATAGCACTGCCCATAGTTGCTCATGCCTTGGCTGAAAGGGTAAAGTCGAGGAGAAAGGGAATAGATTTCTCTCGTTCATTTAATATCGGGTGACGCTATTTTAGCTCGTACCAGAAATCGGTAATTCTTCCCTGTCTCTTTTTCCTGAAGGCTACCTGCACCTTTGCCCCGATTTTCATGCGCTTCAATGCCTTCTTTATGTCGCTCAAGTCTATTCCCCTTACGAAGTTGGCCATCGCCGTGTTTGCTCCATCTAACAAAACGTAAGCAATGGCATATGGTGGGTCGGGAAGTCCTTCAAATTTTTCATAGACTATGGTAAAGGCTTGAATCGTGCCCTCGCTGCCGATCTTTATCCACTCGGCCGTTTCAACAAAACACCTCTCACAAAATGAGCGGGGAGGAAGAAGTACCCTTTTACACTCTGGACACTTCTTCCCCAGAATTTCTTTTTGCTCCATAATGGCTTTAAAGAACCTAGTTCCCGTCTCTCCGGCGGCATGATGAAACTTTAGGTCCCAGCGCTGGGGAATGAATATTAGGTTCTCTTCCTTCATTTATTTATCTCCATTTAACCACGACGGCACGACGATACAACGGATAATAAAATAATTCTTCACTTCGTGCTGTTGTGTCGTCGTGGTTATTAAGTTTTGTTCGACAAAACCGTCACCGTATAAAACTGAAGGGACCCTCCTTCACCCGTAGCAACTGCCGTTTTCGCTTTGCTAACCTGTCTTTCTCCGGCTTTTCCGGTTACCTGAAGTGAGGCTTCTGCAACCCGGGCCAAAGCGGTAACGCTTATCGGGTTTGCCGTAAGCACTCCTCCGGATGGATTTACCGGTATCCCTCCTTCCATATCAAACAATCCCTTTTCGTTACATTTCCCCGACTCACCTTTCCCACAGAATCCAAGGGCCTCGACAGCAGGAAGCTCCGTGGAGGTAAAAGGAGCGTAAATTTCTGCGACGTCAATTTCCTTCCTGGGGTTATCTATCCCGGCCATCTGGTAAGCCCTTTTTGCGGCCAAGAATAAACCGTCCGCATCGGCATGGTCGTTAGCTGATGCCCCATCCATCCTGTCTCCCATATAGTAGGTATCCGTGCAAGCGGCAATCCCCTTTATCCAGGCTATATTCTTTCTGCCGAGTTTCTTTATAAACTTTTCAGAAGCAATGACGATGGCACATGCCCCGGTCGACCTTGGGCAGCAATCATATAGCTTTAGCGGATAACAAATCACCCTCGAAGTTAAGACGTCTTCCACATTGATTTCTTTTCTGATGTGAGCATGCGGGTTTCTTAGCGCGTTTTTTCTACTTCTCACTGCTACGAGAGCCATCTGGTATTCGGTAGTTCCGTATTTTTTCATATGCCTCGCCGCCTGAAATGAGCACATATTTACCGCATTGATAGCGATAGATCTTTCATATACGGGGTCGAAGATTTGATTAAGCACCTTTTGTGCATCCGGCGTCTCGCCCATCTTTTCAGCCCCTATGACAAGAATGCAATCGAAAAGACCGGACGCAATATGAAGAAACCCGGCATGTGTTGCGGAACCCCCGGTAGCGCCTCCGGCGTGAACCCGGATAAACGGTATCCTCCGGCCACCAACCGCATCTGCGCACCATCTTTCCGCTCCTTCCATTCCCTCTAATGCATCGAGTGCCAATGAAAAGACCATTCCATCTAAATCGTTGAACCAGATTCCGGCATCTTCTAAAGCTAGAACTGCGGCTTCCCTGGCCAGTTCGGGCAAAGTCACGTCATCCCTTCTGGTAACGTACTTCGTCTGTCCTACTCCTATGATCCCGATGTTACGCGGTTTCATGATTCAAAATTTAGCCACGATTTAACACAAATTTTTGCGAATAAAATTTTAATCCAAAATAAATCAAAAATAATTCGAGTCTTATTCGTGTACATTTGTGGCGAATACGCCTAATTCCTAAGAATCACCGTGCAACTGCCTTGAGTAGAGTGCCAGGTAAATCCTTGCGCCAAAGCTATATCTACATTTTTCACTTGCCTTCCGTCTGCCTTCCCCATTACTTGAAGTGCTGCTTCAGCCACCCTCACCAGACTCGACGCAAAAATCGGGTTTGAAGAGAGAATTCCACCGGAAGGATTCACCGGAAGTTTTCCGTCGAGTTTTGTAATCCCCTCCCTTATCAGTTCCTTTCCATTTCCATCAGTGCAAAAACCAAGGGTTTCGTATAACATCATCTCGTGAAAGGGAGTAACATCGCTCACCTCGGCGATATCGATTTCCTCCAGTGGATTTTTGATCCGTGCCATGGTAAAGGCCATTTCGGAGGATTTTTTCAAGGAATTTAGAGACACGCCATGGCCTGTCTCTACCAATTTATCATCGGCATAATAACCATCTATTGCCCATCCCAGCCCCGTTACCCAAGCGCAATTCTTCTTGAGCGACCTGGCTTTCCTTTCTGAAGCGATTATCAGTGCACACGCTCCGTCTGAGCTTGGCGGAAGATGGCATTCCCGAAGTGGGTAGGAAATGAACTTGCTCACACTCGTTTTCCTCATCAAGGGCTTGTTAATTAGATGAGCGAGTGGATTTCTAGAGGCGTTTTCTCTGTTCTTAAGGACTATCTCCGCCGCGTCTTTATCTTTGGCCTTGGTTTTTTGCATGTAGATGGAAGCTTCAAGGGCGAGTGAGGTTACAAGATTAAAACCGCAGTCTCTCAGATAAAATGGATCATAGGCTAGATTGCTTATTAACTCTACCGAGACTCCAGATGATTTAGTCCAGCTCACAATGAGTGAGTTATCAAAAGCACCGGAAGCCACTCTCAGATATCCCAGAACAAGCCCGTAAATGCCGCCGTCCGACACTTTGACTTCATCCTTCAAGTAAGCGCCGGAAGAGCCCGCAGTCAGCATATTGGATATAGCGCATCCATCGAGACCGTCTGAGCCGGCAGTGACGACGCTTTCTATATCTTCCCTCTCCAGTCCGGAATCCTCTAGAGCTTTTTTCGTGGCTTCAAATACTATCTCGTCAATAGATTGGTTTTTCTTTTCTCCATACGAAGTTTGACCAACGCCGATTATGGCTATTTTCAAGATGAACCTCCTTATTAATTACCGCAATTTAAGCTCACTCCTATTCGGCTAAACCTGCGAGTGAAGAGCGGTGTACTATCCACCTTTAACATTTTATGATTGCTAAGGTATATGTTTCTTTGGTTATTGAGGATGAGCCCGCTCGTGGCCCTTACGTTCTAAACTAAATCAAAGGTCGAGCCTTTTTGCGATAATCTCCTTCATTATTTCCGAGGTGCCTGCCCCGATGGTGAGAGCTCTTGCATCTCTATAGAACCGCTCGATAGGGAACTCCCGCATGTACCCGTATCCACCATGAATCTGGAGGGCCTCATAAGCAATACTGTTTGCCATTTCGGTGGTAAAAAGCTTCGTCATGGAGACTTCCATATCCGTTGCTTTCCCTTGGTTAAATCGCCAGGAGATATAGTATGTGAGTTGACGCGCTGCTTCGACCTGAGTAAGCATGTCGGCAATCTTGTGTCGGATTACCTGTAATTTTGATAGGGGACGAGCAAAAGCTACTCTTTCCCGTGCGTAAGCAATTGTGTCTTCAACCGCCCTTTGTGAAGCGGAAACCGCAGTTATAGATAGTACCAGTCTCTCCCGCTGAAAATTCTTCATAATCTCACGAAAACCCTCACCCTCTTCGCCAAGTAGATTTTCATCGGGTACCCGGCAGTCTTCGAAGAAAAGCTCCGCTGTATCGGAACACAGCCATCCCATCTTGTTTAGTTTTCTTCCGACCTTTAAACCGGGAGTTTCTTTCTCCACGATGAAAATGGAAATCCCTTTATGGCGAGCTTTTTCGTTTATCTCCCCCACCCTGGCCATCACGAAATAGATGTCGGCGTTAACACCGTTGGTGATAAAGATTTTGCTTCCGTTTAGAATGTAGTGTCTGCCGTCTCGCTTTGCATAGGTGTGAATACCAGCCACATCTGACCCTCCGCTTGGCTCTGTGACTGCGACGGCACATATATTCTCACCTTTGATTATTTTGGCAAGGTATTTTTTCTTTTGCTCCTCTGTCCCCAGGTGAAGATAGGGAGAAGCCATATCCGTATGCACGCTTACGCTTATCGGGAACCCCATCGCCCCACATCTTGAGATCTCCTCCATAAAAACTAATGTGTAGATAAAATCCGCTCCCGCTCCTCCGTATTCCTCGGGATATTCTATCCCCAGGAAACCAAGCTCGCCCATTCGCCTCCATATAGAACGGGGAATCTCCCCCTTTTCTTCCCACTCCTCTGTATAGGGAACCACTTCTTTTTCAACGAACTGACGAACGCTCCGTCTAAAGATTTCGTGTTCTTCCCTAAAAAGCCACATGGTAATTTCTTTTATGACTGCGAGTTAAAAACGTAACTCTTTCTATGCATAAAACTTCAGAAATAACATAAACACACTAAATTAAACTACCCCTTGACGCCCCCCTATTTAAGTATATCCGCAGTTGAATGGGTATAGAAGGTTAATCCGTAGGAAAGGCTTGTGGAAATAATAAATTAACCAGGGTTTATCATTCCATACTAATTTATCAAGTTCCATAAAAACATGATTAGTATAATCGTTTTTTTTTGACTTCATATAGCCCAATTTGTATACTTTTATGTAGGGGTAGCAGTTCGGGGGAGTAGCAATTCTGGTTAAACGCTTGTCTTAATAAAAGGCGAGGTCTGTTTAATATAGAATTTGTGTCTTTAGGGGGTAGACATGGCTATCTCTTACGATAAGAAAGTCGAAAATCAACTGCTTCTTGATGGTGGAAATGAGTACTTTGGGAGCGGAGCAGTTGTAATTCTTAAATCCCTGCTGGAGAGCGGCATTTCCTATTTTGCCAGCTATCCGGGCTCTCCCACCGCAACAGTTACCAGCCTGGTGGATAAGGTAAAACATACCGTACTTCGGGACCTTGGCATTTACGCCGAGGAATCAACGAACGAGGCGGCAGCGGCAGCGGCACTCCGGTCATCGATAAGTAACCCTATACGCGGCGCGGTTGCTTTTAAAGTAGTCGGATTTAACGTTGCGGCGGATGCGATCGCGCACATAGCGTCATCCGGAGTTACAGGCGGAGCGCTAATCCTGGTGGGAGAGGATTACGGTTGCAACAACACGATAGTCGCCGAAAAAACCCTTCCCTATGCTTATAAATCCGGGCTTCCCATACTGGATGCGAGCGCATCGCTCCAGCATCTTTCGGATTTAATACACGACGGGTTTGCGCTTTCCGAATACTCCGGTTCGCCGGTGATCGTGCTTGTTAGGAGCCGGGTCGGGTATATGTCCGAAGTGGTCAAGGCTAGAGATAATAAAAGACCGGAAAAGGTTCAGGTAAAAGAAGAGATTCTGGAGAAGTTGACTTTCCCTCCTTATACCCAGATACAGGAGGCAGAAAAATATACCCTAAGACTGCCCAAGGCCACTGAATTCATAAAGGAAGCAGGGATAAACAGAGTGTATAACCACAGCTCAAATAAAAGCATAGGCATTATCACTCACGGGGTATTGATGAACATGGTGCTGAGGGCACTTAACTCGATCGATGAAGACTGTCCCGTTTATTCCCTTCACTGCCTATATCCGATTGTAGAAAACGAGGTGGCTGAGTTTCTCACCGATAAAGAAAAGGTGCTTATTGTCGAGGAAGGAATGCCTAACATCCTGGAGAAGGAGATTAGGTCGGTAGCCCAAGCAAACGGAATCAGGACAAAGATTTTGGGTAAAGAGATTATTCCAAAAGCAGGTGAAATTTCTTACGAAACCGTGCTTGGCGGGCTGTCTAAATTTTTCCAGGTTCAAGTAGACGTAAAGGGCGAAATTTCCGCTCTGGAAATTCCGGAAAGGCGTCCAACGTTCTGCACCGGCTGTCCGGAGAGGCCGATCTTCTCGGCAATCAAGATACTTAAGAGGCAAAACCCGGAAGCGAGGCTTCTCTTCAGCAGTGATATCGGGTGTTATGCACTGGGTGGACTGCCTCCTTTTGATTTTAAGGGCTCGGTCACCGGAATGGGAACGGGAATGGCCAGTTCCAGCGCACTCTCCAGGGCAGGAAAAAACGAAGAAAGAGTGATCTCATTCATGGGAGACGGTACGTTCTGGCATAGCGGACTCACCACCAGTGTGGCAAATGCGCTCAGAAACGACCAGGACGCCGTGCTCGTGGTCTTTTATAACTATCATACGGCAATGACCGGACATCAAAGGAACCTCTCCACCCCGAGGGAGGTTAAAAAGTTAAAGAAAGTTAAGGAGAATTAGTGACAATGTTCACGGGTTAGCGGGTTAACATGTTGCCGCATTTTTTAAACCCGTAGACACGCAAACTATCGAAGTCGTTGACACTCATGCCTTTGTGTTAAAGAAGGAGTTAAAAACAATGAAAGGCCCTTATCCACTGCTTAAGAAATTTTATCAAAAGGCGGAGACGGATATACAAAAAACTCTAAAAGGCATGGGTGTAAAGTGGATAAAGGTGGTCGACCCTTACGACGTGGGGGAATCGCTCGAAACAATAAGAGAGGCGTACAAATCAAGCTATAAAGGCTTGAAGGTGATAATCTCAGATGCGGAGTGCGCACTCGAAGCAGGAAGAAAGATAAAAAATATTAAGTCCCGGACGCTAAGCGATGGCGGAAGATGGGTTGAACGAAAATTAGGCGTGGATGAGGACGTATGCACCGGTGATCATTCTTGCATCTCCTATAATGGTTGTCCTTCACTTACCGTGCGAAACAATCCTAATCCGCTCAAGGACGATAAAATCGCCTGGATCGATTATTCCTGCATAGGATGCGGTCTTTGCAGCGAGATTGCCCATGTGGCAAAGCTATGTCCGTCATTCTACCAGGTGGATAGGGTTATTAATCCGTCTCGTTACGAAAGATTCATGTTCAAATTAAGGAATTTTGTTATAGAAAGTTTAGGCTAAGGGTTATCATTCTCGCACCGGTAAGACGGGAATCTAATATATGTGGAGACGACCCGGCGGGGCGTCTCTACCGTAAGTGGGTAGTATGTCCGAGTACGATAGAACATAAATATAAGTGACGTGAGCAAGTGATATGAAAATACTCATCACATCGGTAGGCGGTTTGGGGGTAGGGGTTTTTGTAGAATGGCTTGCGGCTGCAGCTATCTCCGAAGGACTACAACCCCGTGTTCTAAGCCTTCCCGGAGTGAGCCAGCGTGCCGGGCGCACTCTTTCCTACATGGAGATTGTGCCCAATAATGATTTTCTTTTTTCACCATTCCCGGAAAAGGGAAAGCTAGATCTTATAATCTCGCAGGAATTTATGGAACTTCTCCGGGTACTCAAAGAGGGATACGGAGGGAAGAATTGTAACATTCTCGGAACGACCTTCCGGTACTATACCACTTATGAAAAGCTCTCTTTAAAGAAGGACATTTATACATACGAAAATTTTCGCAGCCTCATAGAGGAGAATTCCAGAGATCATATTGTGGTGGATATTCATAAAATGGGCTTATCGGATTTTAGTAATGCCCACCTAGTCGGGGTGTTATGTGCTTCGGGCTATCTGCCGGGCATTAAAAGAGAGAGTTATGAGAAAGCGATAAAAACAGTAGGAATAGACCCGGAGAGAAATCTTAAGGATTTTGCCGCTGGATATGAACTTTTCAAGAAAACAAAAGGGGACTTGCTCGAAGAAGGGTTCAAGGTAAACGGATTTTATAGTCTTCCCGATGGATACACGAAAGATTCAATAGAAAAGCTTCGGTCGGTTTATGGAAACGGCATCAAGGACGTTGTGGTGGAGGCGGTAAGACAGCTCATCGAGTATCAGGATAAGGATTATGCCGAGCTTTACATGAGCAGGCTTAACGACCTTCATCGGTATGCCGTAGAGACGTTCGGGAAGAATGATAAATGTGGAGAGCTAATGAAAGAGTTTGCCCGGGTTTTGGCAGTGAGGATGATGTACGAAGACGTTATAAGGGTCGCTGAAAAGAAAATCAGTAAAGGCAGATTCGAGCGAATAAAAAAGCTCTATACAATTCAAGATGGAGAGGTTTTCTGGGTCAAGGATTTCTTCAGGCCGGAGGCTGATGAACTTTACGGCGTTCTCCCCAACCCACTGGGAAGGTTATTAGACCGGATACTCTCAAAGTACAAGATTTCCTGGAAAACGGAGTTATATACCAATCACCTATCCGGATTTCTGTTGCTTAAAGCGATGTCTAAACTGCGATTCATCAGAAGGAGTTCCTTCAGATACTCGAAAGAAAATTCTCTTGTAGAAAAATACGTAGAACATGTGAAACGCTCTTTGACCCATGGCTTAGATTCCGCAATGCTGGCGGCAAAAGGCGGGGCGATTGTTAGAGGATATGGAGACGTCCGTAGAGAAATGATAAAAAAATGGGATGAATTCTCTAACTCGACGAATCCACGTATTATGGCTTCGTTTTTGGATAACTTTTTCTCCGAAAGGAGGTTTGAAAGTTAGATACAAAGAGACTAAGAGAAAATATGATTAAAGAAGAGGGCAGAATGCGGTAAAAGTATTTTTTTTTAATTCTGACACCTGACTTCAGAATTCTAATTTCGTGTCGCTTCGATGTTGCTCAGCACAGGCTTTGGGTCTTCGTGGCAATAAAATGGCAAGGGTGATAGAAAATGAGATACATCTGTGAGAGCCTCCCCGGCGGACACACCCTTCACATATGTATGGAGAAATCGGGCCAGGTATGTGTAGGGGGCACCAGGGCGTACAAATACCGGTCATCCGAGGATGCACTTTCCGACTGTGAGCGCTTGTGCGAGACTATGGCTTACAAATGTGCCTGGGCCAGACTGCCCTGGTACGGGGCGAAGGCGGTTATAGATGCTAGTCCTTCCGACCTGACGAAAGCGGATTGGGATGCCTACGCGAAAATATTAAACGGGCTTGAGGGTTCTTTTCTTACGGCTACCGATGTAGGAACATCTATTAAAGACCTGGAGCATCTTAAGACTATGACTCCTTACGTGTCTACAATCGATACTGCCCATGCTACGGCTTATGTGGTCGTAGAGTGTATAAAAGCGGTGGCCCGGTCGAGGAATATCCCGATGGACTCTGCGCTCGTACAAGGAGTGGGAAAGGTAGGGAGCCTTGTTGCAGAGATGCTTCATAAAACCTCACCCTCTCGTATATATGTTTGCGATATAGATAAGAGTCGTTGTGAAAACCTCCGAAGACTTGATCCCAATGTGTTTCAGGTGATTCCTCCGGATGAGATAGATACAGAGGTTGACTATTTTGTGCCTTGCTCTATTGGCCCCGTAGTAACAAGGAACAATGTTTCAGGTATAAAAGCTTCGGTGATTTGCGGTGCTGCCAACAACCAATTAGAAAATGACGAAATAGCCGAGTTGCTCAACGACCGAGGAATCTTGTATATACCGGATTTTATAGCAAATTCCGGCGGGCTACTAAAGGTCGCGATCGACGAGGGAGTCGCTTCTTCCCATTCCCTTGATTCCGTGTCCAAGAAACTGGAACTACTTCTTCTTAAATCTAAGTCATTTGATAAGTTTCTTTTATCCCTGGCGAAGGATCAATGCCGGAGGAGGTTGCTGTTGGTGAAACCCTCATGACCTCGAAGGGCGTTCATGGTTAGACGGAGCTTATCTTGAGTGCTTCGATTCCTCAGCATAAACTAAGCCGAAAGGCTCACTATGAAGGCAAGAAGAGCGTAAATTCCACAATAATATCCCTTCACCCGGAGTCCTTCGGCTTCGCTGGATAAACTGAGACGAAGGGCGAGTAGGATTAGGATGACGCTCGCATAACAAACACAAAAGAGTGAATGAACGGTTTTCCTGTTTATAATTATGGTAAAGAAAAGAGGGAACCATGAAAAAGGTATCGGTAATTGGAGTAGGAAAAACCAAATATGGAGTTTTAAAAGAAAAAACCCTATTGGACCTGGCTGTAGAGGCCGGTAAAAAGGCGATGGACGATGCCGGAATCACTCCGGGAGAGGTAGACGCTTTTTACCTCGGAAACTACGCCGGTAGCGATTTTATCAACCAGAACCATCTGGCCCCTTATGTGGGAGCAGCCTTAGGGCTTAGGGGTAATGTTCCCTGCACACACATCGAGAACGCTTGCGCTTCCGGTGGATCCGCGGTAAGAGAAGGAATTCTGGCCATATCCGCCGGGGCAGCCAGCAGGGTTTTGGTAGTCGGGGTCGAAAAAATGAACACGGTTCCCACGCCGAAGGTTACTGAGTTTCTGGCCAAGGCCGGGGACTGGGAGCGTGAAGTAAAAGTCGGTTACACCTTTCCAAGCGCTTTTGCCATGATGGCTAGAAGGCATATGCATCAGTATGGCACGACCAGAGAGCATCTGGCGGCGGTAGCGGTAAAGAATCACGGTAACGGCCTCCGGAATCCCGATGCACATATGCAAAAACCCCTGACCATGGAACAGGTTTTGGATGACACCAGGATCGTTGCCGACCCTCTCCGTCTCTATGACTGTTCCCTCATAACCGATGGCGCATCGGCCGTTGTTCTCGGAGAAAAGAGCTTGGCGAAGGGTTTCTCTAAAAGACCTGTTGAAATAATCGGCTACGGGCAGGCAAATGATTTCTTTGCCCTTTATCAAAAAGATGACCTGACCAGGTTTGATTCGACGATAGAATCGGCCAGGATGGCATTTACTATGGCCGGCATCAATCCTGAAGATGTGGACGTAGTAGAGGTTCATGACTGCTTTACGATTGCGGAGATAATGGCCATCGAGGACTTGGGGCTTGTTCCTAAAGGTGAGGGCGGCCCTGCTACGTTAGACGGCGTTACATCGCTAAACGGCAAAATTGCGGTGAATCCGAGCGGGGGTCTTAAGGCAAAGGGACACCCGGTGGGAGCAACCGGAGTGGACCAGGTCGTCGAGATTGTCCTTCAACTCCGGGGAGAAGCTCAGGAAAGGCAGGTTAAAGGAGCGGAGGTAGGGCTCACCCACAACATAGGCGGCTCCGGTGCAACATGTGTGGTTCATATTTTGGCAAGAGGCTGAAGACGATGAACCTAAAGGTTCTTGAATGTTCCTCCTGTAAAAAGCTTCATGTCCCGCCGGCTTATTTTTGTCCATCTTGCCGTTCGGGAAAACTTGAAGAAAGAGAGATTTCCGGAAGAGGGGTTCTTTATACCTATTCGACCGTACACGTGCCGGTGCCGATGCTGGAAAAGGAAACCCCTTACACGTTAGCCATAGTAGAACTTGCCGAGGGTTGCAGGGTAACCGGGCGTATGATCAGCGCACACCCGGAAAAACTGGCCATAGGTGCTCCAGTAGAAATAAAAGAGATAAGGGACGGAGTTTGCTTTATCGATTTTTGCGATGGGAACTCCACGTAACTGCCATTAACCGTTTACCAGTCTTTGCAGTCCAAATCCGGGGCTGGTAATAAACTCTTTTTTACATTTTGGACACCGGCCCGGTTTCCTTGTGCGTTCTCTTTTTTGAAAGACAAAACCGCAGCTCATACATTCCGAGGGTTTTATGACGAACTTATATCCTTTCTGCTTTGCCGATTGCTCAATATGCCCAAGATGAGTTAAGACTTCTTTTTCGGAGATGCGTAGCGACTGCGATAACTCCCTGGCCGTTTTTACCCCGTCGATAAGCTCCTCAAAAATAGCCCGTCTGATGGTCATAAACTCTTCTTTTGCCGTTTTCACTTATGAAATTCCGGTTAGCTTTCCCGACTTAACGTTATCCTATTTCTAAACCGGTTTCGAGACAACCAAAAACCCAATGTTGACAGCAAACTGCGCTTTTGGTAACCTGAGCTTGTGGAATGTCCAAGGCGAGGGTTCATGCTATTATTCACGGCCGGGTCCAGGGGGTCTTTTTTCGGGCATCGACACAGGAAAAAGCAATAGAATTAGGGCTTACCGGCTGGGTAAGAAATAGAGCCGATGGGAAGGTAGAGCTCTTAGCTGAGGGAGAAAAAGAAAAACTGGAAAAGCTAATCGAGTGGTGCCGCATAGGTCCCAAGCATGCCCAGGTCACGGACGTGGAGACGAGATGGGAGCCTTATACCGGCCAATATAGTGAATTTATAATTAATTACAGAGATAGATGATTCGGGGAAACATAGATGATAATAAAGTGCATACCCGGTGGATCCTTTTTGACCAATTCCTATATCATTGCAGATGAGGAAACAAAGGAGGGAATTCTGGTTGACCCCGGGAGCCAGGTAGAGGAGGTCATCGAAGAGATAGAGAGCTTGGGACTTACAGTCGATAAAATCGTAAACACCCACGCCCACATCGACCATGCCGCCGGTGTAGAAGATGCGAAGAAGGCCCTCGGTGCTGAATTCTACCTACACCCCGAAGAGGAGCCGGTTCTTCAGGCTCTACCCGAGTCGGCGATGAGATTCCCCGAATTCCGCGGAGTTAAGGTTCCCAAAATAGACCGCTATATCCAGGAAGGAGATGAGATTCAAATTGGAAGGTATAAAGCCAAGGTAATACATACTCCCGGCCATACCTGGGGAAGTATCTGCCTCCTGGTCGATAATCACCTGTTCTCCGGAGATACCCTTTTCGCCGGTAGTGTGGGAAGGGTTGATTTAACCGGCGGGACGTCGATGCGTCAATTGGTCCATTCCATAAAGACAAAGCTCATGGTCCTACCCCCGTCCAACAAGGTCTATCCCGGACACGGCCCTTTTACCACGATCGAGACAGAAAAACGAACAAATCCTTTCATAGCCGGCGAAATGCTGCTCTTTTAGGATGAAAAAAACTATCATAAAAAATATCCTGATAGTGGCATTAATTCTGGCCGTAGGCTACATGTTTGCCAGTGAGATATCTCAGTTAAGCATTCTCCGAAAAGAGAATGAAAGGATAAGAATAAAGATCGACCGACTGGAGGTTGCAAATAAGGAGCTTAGTAAAAAAATAGAGGCTATAAAAAACGACGAGCGCTATATAGAAAAGTTATCAAGAGAAGGACTGGGGATGATAAAAGAAGGTGAAAAAGTTTACAGGTTCGCGGAATAAAATTGTCTCTTTGCTGGACCCTTTGAGTAAGATATACGTCCCATTGCTATCCGCTTTGGTCTTACTCTTAATTTACTTTAGGAGTTTTGAGACCTTTACCTCCTATTCGATTTTAGTGGGACTTCTCCTACTGGTCCTGCTTCCCTATGAAGAATAAGAAAGAAGGCTAAATCCTCTTCCCTATCACCGAAAGATGGATTGGAAATAGCACTCTTGACAACCGTAGCATTCGAGGTGCTGCTAGAAATACTGGGAAGAGAGTGGTTTCCGTTCTTGTATCTGGTCACCCCGGTCATATTCATCTACCTGGGTTGGCAGCCGGCTACGCTCTCGGTGGTTTTAATCTCGGTGCTCGAGCTAACTCTTTACTCCAGTGGGATACAAATCCTCTACAAACTGCTCCCACTGCCGGTCTCGACCTTCGGCCTCGGATACCTGTTAAGAAGGAAGGCGGGGCGGGGCCGATACCATACCTACAGAAAGGAAAACGAAAAACAAACATCCCTGGCCACTTCCGTCGCTGAAGAAAGGGGAGAGAAGCACCCTGACCGGTCCATACCTAGAGATATTAAAAAGCTCAGAAATGCAACCAGAAAATCCCTGGAGATGCTTAACGATATCTTATCCCCGCACAGCATCGTGCTCTACATGAAGAGCAAAGAGGGCTTTTATGAAATCGATGATTTTATATCCAGCAGCCCAAAACACATCGATAGCGGCCAAAAACTACATTTACTCGGCGGATACCTGGGATGGGTAACAAAGACCAAGACCCCTATCCTGGTGGATGAAATTAAAAATTACAAGGAGAACCTGATCTACTACAACAAGGATATACCGATAAAATCCTTCCTCGCTGTCCCGGTAGTTATAGAGGATGATGAAAATAAACCCTTATCCAGGCAGGAACCGATGGGCATTTTAATCGCCGACAGTTTAGAGCCGGGTGCTTTCGGAGAGAGGGAAAAGCTTATTGCCTCTCTTGTATCCGACAGAATCGCCGAGATTATCAATAAGTTCGACCTCTTTCAAAAGATTCAACTTAGCTCGCAGGAGATTACCTCCTTTTACGATTTCACGAAGAAGTTGAGCTCCACTCTCGAACTCGATTTAGTCTTGGACCATATAGTAAACACTATAAGTGACATTCTGGAAGCAGATATCTTAGGTATAACGCTATTAGACAAACAAACTAACTCCAGCATCTTAAAGCGTATCGGAAAGGTAAGGAGAGAAGATATAGAGGGTAAAACAGTCACCCATGAAGACACACTCATAGGACTAGTGACTCAGAGCAGGAATTACTTTTACTTCGAGGACCTCTCTACACGGAAAAAACACACCGTGGTGTTCGGAAAGGAGATAGACTTTGCCATCAGGACAAAGGACATAAAATCAATTTTGATCTACCCTCTCAAAGAGCCCGAGACCTATAGAGACCAAGAGGTTGAAAACACCTTAGGATGTATGGTGATAGGAAGAAACACCAAGAGCTCATTCAACGAGGCCGAAAGAAGCCTGGCAAAAATCATGAGCCAGGAATCGGCCAAGGCCATAGCGAACTCTCTTAACTACCTAAAAATAAAAGAGCTAGCCATGAGAGACGGCCTCACCGGGCTTTACAACCATAGACATTTTCAGGAAATCCTGTCCCACATCATCGCCCGCTCCGACAGATTCCCGGAAAAGGTTTCGCTCATCCTGGTGGATTTGGATAACCTAAAGCAGATTAACGACACCCATGGTCATCAGGCAGGGGATGCGGTCCTGGCCACACTAGGCCGGACTATATCCGAATCGTTCCGGAAAATAGACATATCCGCAAGATACGGAGGGGATGAATTCGCCATCGTACTTCCCAATACCGGGAAAAAAGGAGCGATAGTAGCGGCAGAAAAATTGAAGCAGAGGGTGGAGAGAGCCAGCATAAAAATCAAAGGAGCGGACATCTGTATCAGCCTGAGCATCGGCATTGCTACCTATCCTCAGAACGCCTCCACCAAAGATTCCCTGGTGGAGAAGGCAGATTGTGCACTATATGAAGCAAAACACCTGGGCAAGAAAAGAATCGTTCACTATGAGGATTTATCCTCAAGCAAATTAGCCAGTTCGGTTGAAGTGGAATAATTCCTTCTCCACGGGAGACCATCGTGCGACACATACCGTAGGGTATCCATGCCCTTGATATTAAGTGCTTACCATCTCGCCGCCTGGGCTGGTTTCAGATTATATAAGACAGTTCTTCTACTTTCGAATAATGCATAAGAGAAAGACAGAAAAAAAGCCCTCTTCCCGGGAATTCTTCCTCTCCAAAAAAACACGCCCGAGTAGGGTATTAGGACAGAACTTCATAAGGGACCGGAGCGTGCTCGAGCGTATGGGGAAAATTGCCGATCTTTCCGGTGAAGATGAAGTACTGGAGATCGGAGCGGGGCTGGGAGCGCTTACCCTCTTTTTAGGAGAAAGGGTAAGAAGGGTTATCGCCGTCGAGAAGGACAGGAGGCTCGTGGAAAAACTCCGTGAAAATATCTCTCCTCTGAAAAACATCGAAATCATAGAAGAGGACATCCTTAAGACCGAGTTAAAAAGATTCCTTCGTGGAAATAAACTGAAAGTGGTCTCTAACCTGCCATACAGTATCTCTTCCCCCGTTCTATTCAAGCTCCTTGAGGAAAGAGAACTGTTTTCTCTTCTGGTTCTTATGCTTCAACGGGAAGTGGGCGAAAGGATTGCCGCCCCGCCTGGAGGAAAAGAATATGGTTCCTTATCCGTGCTGGTTCAGACATACATGGATGTAAGCTTAGAGCTTAATGTCCCGCCCGAGGCCTTCTGGCCCCGACCGAAAGTCGATTCGGTCGTAATTAAGCTAATTCCCCTTCTGAGACCGAGAATTCAAATCCCGGACGAAAAGCTTTTCCGGACCGTTGTCAGGGCCGCTTTCTCGTCCAGAAGAAAGATACTGGCCAATTCCCTTTCCTCCCTGCTGTCCAAGGAGCAGGTGGAAGAAATCCTGAAATCATCGGGGATAGACGGAAGAAGACGCGCCGAGACACTCTCCTTAGAGGAATTAGGAAGGATTACAGAGGAATTTCATAAATATGACCGCCCGAAGTCTGGTGGAAGTAGCGTGCAAACTTAATTCATTTTTAGTCCTGCCCAATGCTTTCCAAATCATATCCGTTCAAATAATCTATGCAAGTTCCAATAACACTAGCTCTCAGAAAAGGTATAGCTTCGGTCGTGGAATTTATCCCTGCCTTCCTTCCATGTCATTGCGACTCTTCTCTACTATAAGATAAAACAAAATTACTATCACTCTCCGGTTTGAAAATCCATAAAAACACTTTGATAATCCCCATTTGTCTATGTATATTTACACCCGCACAAAATCAAGCGAGGATGACCGCCGTGGACCTGGAAACACTACTGGATAAAGAGTACGAGGAGAAAAAAAAGACGCTGGAAAAGGCGATTCAAATAGCCAAGAGGGAATGGCAGAACGTAAAGCTGTCCCTCGAGCTTTGCGGCGATATCGGGGAATTTCAGGAGAAGGATTTCATGATTGGTACTATTGGGGAGGACGTGATAATACGAGAGCCGCTCATCAGTCCTACCAAGTCCGTCTCCGGTTATGCCCCTACTTTTTATCCAATGTACTTTGTGAGAAATCTCTTAGCCATGGAGGAGAAGTTTGCCCAACATGGGTACAAGACCACCGAGGCCCTTTACGCCTATATCGAATTGGCTACAAAGGCCGCCGAAAGGCTCGGACTCGTCGGGACGTTCAGTATGGGTTTCGGAGCCGGGTATGCCAACGTCCGCACCGGCTGGGTTGCCGAAAAGGGGCTTCCGGTAGAGAGGGAGATTTTCTTCCAGATGTTCTTCAAAGGGAAAAGAGTTGACCATGACTGGGATTTTCACTGGAATTCGGTAAGGGAAAGACTAAAGCTCATATTCGATAAATTCCTGTCCTGGCAAAAGGACCCCAAACTATACAAGAAGGAAGTAAAGCCTAGAGTTAGAGTAAAGCCGATGATGGTTTAAATAGTAGCGAGCCTGCAGTTCTATCAGGGCATTCCCAGGTCTTCGTATTCCTCGGCCAGGTTTTCAAAACTGGGAACGCCGATCCTGTCAAGAAATACTAGTTTTATGGTACCGGTCGGGCCGTTCCTTTGCTTTCCGATAATTACCTCGGCTATGCCATCCTTCTCATCAGGGTTCTTTTTGTAGGCATCCGCCCGGTGGATGAAAATTACGATGTCTGCATCCTGTTCCAACGCACCGCTCTCCCGAAGGTCGGCAAGCTGGGGGCGTCTATCCGCCCGAGCCTCGGTCTGGCGGCTGAGCTGGGAGACCGCTATCACCGGAATGTTCAATTCCTTGGCCAGCCCTTTAAGCGAGCCGGAAATTTCGGCAATCTCCCGCTCCCTGGTCTCGGCCCTCCCGGTTCCACGCATGAGCTGAAGATAGTCGATAATGACTAGGTCAAGCCCCCTCTCTCTTTTCTGTCTTCTCGCTTTTGCCCGGAGTTCGAGAACATTAATTCCGGGGGTATCGTCGATGTATATTTTAGCCTTGCTGAACGTATCCGCAACCCTTACCAGCTTCTCCAGGTCATCGTTTCTGATGTATCCACTCCTTATGCTCGAGTAATTCACCTTTGCACTGCTGGAGAGCATCCGGAGCATGAGTTGCTCTTTGGTCATCTCCAGAGAAAATATTCCGACCGAATAGCCGTGTTCGATAGCTGCATGCTTAGCTATGTCCAGGCAGAAGGAGGTTTTACCAAGCCCTGGCCTGGCTGCCACTATTATCAGGTCAGATGCCTGAAGACCGGATGTCATATCGTCCAGTTTCTCGAATCCGGTCGGGATTCCGGTAATCAGCTCCTTCTTGGCATAAAGGGTCTCTATGATTTCGAGGGCTTTTGATGCAAGCTCCCTCGATTCGTAGAAGCTCGGTTTTACCTTGTTTTGCGCCACATCAAGAATGGCATGCTCTGCCCGGTCGATAAATTCATCGACATTAACCCCTTCCTCATAGCCGCGATGGGCGATGTCCGTCGCTGCGAGAACGAGCTTCCTCAATATAGCTTTTTCCTTTACCAGTTTGGCATAGTATTCGACATGCGCCGTCGACGGGACAAGCTCCCTCAGGTAAGTCAGATAACTACTTCCCCCCACCTCCTCGAGTAGAGTTCCGCTCCCTTTCATGTGCTCAAAAAGAGTAAAGTAGTCTATGGGCTTATTCTCCCTATCAAGATCTACCATCGCATCGAATATCTTTCTGTGGGCTTCTTTATAGAAATCAGAGGTGTTTAGAATCTCGAGTACCTGGTTTATTACATTGCCCTCTATGAGAATGGCCCCAAGCACGGCCTGTTCTGCTTCTTCATTTTGCGGAAGTGGTTTTGTGAATATAGACATTGCTTCTAGATTCTATAACGGGTAGCAGAAACCTTCAAGACATTTTAAATTGCCGACTTCGGAATTTAGATTGCAGATTTTGATGAAAATCTTTTTATCCCGGAATCAGCAATCAAAAATCCGAAACCTAAGGGTCACATTCCCACGGATAACCTGTCTGCCAGCCTCCTATCCAAGCCCGCCTTTATTATCTTTTCCTGGGCTGAGCTTACATCGTACTCAAGTCTCGTAAACTGGACATCGGCTCTTTGGTCATCATATACCAGGAACGATGCCCGAGGATCCCTGTCCCTAGGCTGTCCGACGCTTCCTGGGTTTATGAGGTACTTTGCCTTCGGGTCAATTTTTATTTCATAATCCAGCATACAATTCAACGACTTATCTTTGAGAACGAAATAGAGCCGGACATGGGTATGGCCGAAGAAACAGATACGCTCTTTATTCATTAGTTTAAACTCGGGTATGGCGTCGTAAGGGGAAAGCAGGTAAAGGTCCGGGTCGGATATGGCGCCGTGAACCGCGATAAAATCATCAAATCCTCTGGTGTGAGAAAGACCTCTCAGAAACTCTCTATTTTCTTCAGTAAGTTTGTCCCTGGTCCAGAGCGCCGCCTGTCTGGCTGCCGGGTTGAAATCATCGGGTTCCTTCAGCCCGCATGCTACGGTATCATGGTTTCCTATTATCGATTCGATTTTTCTTTCCCTGATTATCTCTACACACTCATTCGGGTTTGCACCGTAGCCGACTATATCGCCCAGGCAAATGACCTTATCTACTGCCAGTTTATCTATCTCTTCGAGTGTGGCGTTTAGCGCTTCCAGGTTTGCATGGATGTCGGAGATAACGCCGTATCTCATATACTTAATTCTACCAGTAGCAAAAAACTCTACCTTAAAATCACGATACCGATGTCCATGACGTTTGTCCCGGTGGGACCTATTTTAACCAGGTCCCCCAGCTTCTCGAAAAAGGTGTAGGAATCGTTCTGGGCCAAGCGTTCCCTGGCACTTAGGTTTATTTCCCTTGCACGTTCCCTTGTCCTACCGTCACATATCGCCCCGGCGGCATCGGTTGGCCCGTCGATGCCGTCCGTGCCGCAAAAAAGCCCGACGATTTCGTGTCCCATGATCTCCATGGAAAAGGCAAGAGAGGTTTCCGAGCTTCTGCCTCCTCTACCGGTACCGGTTACGGTTACGGTTGTCTCACCGCCAAAGATCAAACAGCCCGGTTTCTTGAGGGGTATTCCAAACCTCTCTATATCAAACGCTATTGAGGCTATGACCTTGGCCACCTCTCTGGCTTCTCCTTTTATCTGGGACGAAAGAAGAAGGGTGTTGTATCCCAGGTCCCTCGCCTTGCTCTCACAAGCGATAAGAGACTTAAAATTACTTCCTATGACTACCGTTTGAACCTTATCCGGGTCAAACTCCCCCTCCTTTAGCGTTTCCGGAAGCCTTCCCCTCTTGCCATCCTCGAGATGGACGATCACTTGCGGCGGAATTCTGTGCTCGAGCCGGAGAGCCTCTACCACTCGCCAGGCATCGTCAAAGGTGGTTGCATCGGGGACAGTAGGCCCAGAAGCAATCGCGTCGAGCCTGTCTCCAACTACATCGGAAAGCACCAAGGTTATCACTTGAGAAGGCAGCGCCTTTTTGAGAAGCCCTCCTCCCTTAATCTGTGATATATGTTTTCTAACCGCATTTAGCCCGTGGGTATCCACACCGGAATTGAGGAGCATCTCCGTAGCTTTTCTCTTATATTCGAGAGAAATTCCGGGGGCCGGCATAGCCAGTAGGGCGCTTCCTCCTCCGGAGATCAGAAAAATCACCAGGTCGTTTTCTCCTGTTTTGTCCAGAAGCTTTACCACTTCGTTGGCGGCATTCAGGCTTCTCTCATCGGGGATAGGGTGGCTGGAAAGATAAAACCTCAACCTGGAGAATGTGAAATTGGGTGGGGCGTTTGATACAACGATACCTTCTCTTATTCTGTCGCCCAATAAATCCTCGAGGGCTTTGCCCATCGACGAAGCGGCTTTTCCAAAAGCTATGACGAAGATCGATTCATATCTTCTCAGGTCGTACTCCCTTCCGTCAACCTCGAGCATGTTCCCCCGGAGTGTTATGTGCTCAAGCATGCATCTCTCCGGATTCGCCGCCTCGAGCGCCTCGTTGAAGATTTTTATTGCGTGTTCTCTGGTTTGTTTGAAGTCCATATTAATGAGTGCGGATTTTGACAATAGACCAGGTCTATACGTCCTCTATCCCTGTAAACCGATCACTCCCTCTGCAGTTTATCAATCAGTTCATCGACCTTTTTTCTGGTAAGGTTCTCATGAAGCTCGTCGTCGACAAGCGCAACAGGAGCGGTTCCACAAGAGGCTAAACATTCCGCTTCAAGAAGGGTGATTTTTCCGTCCGGGGTTGTTTCTCCGGTATGAATTTTTAGTTTCTCCGAAAGGTAGTGTTCTATCTGTTCCGCTCCTCTCAGAGCACAGGAAAGCGTCCTGCACAGCCAAATAACCCGCTTGCCAACCGGCTTGGTAAAGAACATGGTGTAAAACGTGGCTACGTTTTGAACGCTTGCCGGCGGTATGCCTATAAGCTCGGCTACCTCCTCCATCGATTCCTTTGATAGCCAGCCGTATTCCTCCTGCACTTCGCGGAGAACCGGTATTAACGCTGACTGTTTGGTCTCATACTGAGACACCGTTTTATTTATTTTTTCCTTGAGCTTTTCGGAGAAAGGCATGGTTTTTGAGATCTCAAACCAGGGGATGTTTAAAATTAACATGGTTTAATATAGTGTGCAAGCTGTCCACCCTGCTGGATTTACTTTTAGGGGCTGCTACTTCCCAGAAGTGTAAAAAAATCACACAAATAAAGGCTCTTTTCGTCAATCCTGTAACGCTTTTTGTCACAGATTCGATACCTTATCAGCCTGATCTGGGTCAAATAAACACCGGGCCTAAGCAAAACCTAGGTACATTTGGCTTAAACGCTTATTCCTATTCTTTGGTTCAAATGATACCCATAAATGTGTCATTAATGATAAATTACTTAATGATAGTAGATAGATAGTGATATTTCCGGGGATTCCCCGGTTACCTGGCCAATTTTGCCTCGCTATTATCTTAGCTTAGTGGAAACTAGCCGATAAAAACCCACGCAATACTGGCTCCTTACCTACAATTTTCAAATAAGTGCTGATTAATAGATGGCACGCATTTTGCTGATTTTAGCAGAGCAGAATCCTATTCTGTATAAAATTTAGGGAGGGCGATTATGGGAGTCCCTATACTTGTCGTTACATTAGGCTCAAAAATAGTCGAAAGGAAAAAACTTGACCAGGAGGTTATCTCCATAGGGAGGGCACAGGAGAACGATATTGTCATAAACAACCTCTCTGTTTCCAGATACCACGCGGTTATTTACAACAAAGGCGGCCGGGTGGTCATCAAAGACCTGGGCAGCGCAAACGGTACATTCGTAAACGGCTCGAAAATCGACGAAAGTGAATTATGGATCGGGGATGCCGTGCTCATAGGAAAGCATCTGATCAAATTCAGCCGCGACGAGGAATCAAGGACTGAGGACAGCGTCGCATTTCAGGATGAGGGCGGCACGGTTATGGTAGATGCCCGAACCCGGGAAAAACTTCTAGAGAGACTGAAAAACGACCCATTCAAAGTGGCCAGGTTAATACTGTCCGACGGCCGGGAAGTCGAGATTAATAGCGATTACTTCACCGTAGGTAAGGGAAACGGTTCAAACCTGAAGATAGACGGATTTTTCATAAAAAACCCCCATGCAAAGATCATCAAGCTGCCCGACGGCTCATACAGGATAATCAGTATGGGCTCCTTTCTAAGACCGAGCACCGTCAACGGAAACAAGGTCAAAGAGAGGGTACTTAGAGACGGAGACATAATTAAAATAGGCGGGAATGAGATGATGTTTGTCATGTCCAGAAAATAAGCTTCAAACATGGAAGAAAACGACAAATATCTGGCGATAAGCTGCCTTAGCGACGTAGGAAGGAAAAGGGAGAATAACGAGGACTCATTCCTGTACATCAGGTTAGGCGGGGAAAACGGGCATTCCGGCTACCTTATGGCAGTAGCGGATGGTATGGGTGGGCATCAGGCCGGGGAAGTGGCCAGCCGCCGCTTGGTCGAAGTCCTAAAAGAGTATGTAGCTTCTAACCCGGTCGAGGATAGCAACATCCCCAAGCTCCTAAAAGATGCCATAACCGAGGCCAACCGTTCCATATACGAGACGGCTGGCAAAACCCCTGAACTCAAGGGCATGGGAACGACTTGTACCGCATTGGTTTTGGCCCGGGGAAGGGCAAACATAGCCCATGTTGGGGATAGTCGCGCGTACCTGGTGAGGAGGTACAAGGCTAGGAAGCTGACCAAAGACCACACCGTAGCAGAGCGAATGATGGAATCAGGGATTATGTCCCCAGAAGAGGCCAAGATTTGCCCGGAGCGAAACATACTTTTACGGGCAGTCGGCACGAATTCCGACGTGGAGGTGGATTTGGTCCCTCCGATAGACATTATTCCAGGCGACGTTTTAGTGCTATGCTCGGATGGCCTCACCGAGTTCGTGGAAGAAGACGAGATTACAGAGATAGTAAACCTATATCCACCGGGTAGGGCTTGCGAGGTAATGATTAATATAGCCAATAATCGCGGCGGGACAGACAACATCACGGTTCTGGTAGTACAAGTTTTAGGAAGTTCCATAGGTACATCTCGAATAGTTTCCGGCATAAAGAGTCTCTTTGACCGAATTAAATGACCGGATATGCTCAGTTGCTCAAGGAATCTCTTTTATGACAAGAATGATCGGCAAGACCATAGGCAACTACAGGATAACCGAAGAGATCGGACACGGCGGCATGGGCCGGGTTTATAAGGGAATCCACATGACACTAGACCGTGTAGCCGCCATAAAGATGATTAACCCCGGTCTGCTGGGCGACCTGGAAGTTATAAACAGATTCTACAAAGAAGCCAAAATCCAGGCTCAATTGAATCATCCCAACATAGTCACCGTGTATGACTTTCTGGAAGTGGAAAGCGGGTATTTCATAGTCATGGAATACGTTCACGGAGAGAGTCTTGGAAAAATACTCTGGAAGCATGGTCCACTGGGGACTCCGGTAGCCATTTCTGTGTTTAAACAGATTCTCGATGGAATTGGTTACGCCCACTCAAAGGGAGTCATACATAGAGATATAAAGCCCAACAATTTTCTCTTGACCCCGAGCCTGGTGAAGATCACCGATTTCGGCATCGCCCAGATCATATGCGACACCGGGCTAAATGCAAACGAAGGGATTTTAGGTACACCGAAATATATGTCTCCGGAGCAAATCCTTGGGGAAAAAACCGACCATAGGTCGGATATATACTCTCTAGGAATCACTTTATACGAGATGCTTGCTGGTCGTGTTCCCTTCGGTGGTGATTCGGACTCAGATTATGAAATAAAAAGGGGGCATATCGAGCTTCCCCCTCCTCCCCTCTCCAGAATAAAACCAGACATACCCGGAGAACTTGAAAACATACTCTTCAGGGCGCTGGCAAAAAGGCCCGAGGAGAGATTTCAATCAATCGACGAGTTTTTCCTTGCTCTTGATAAACTGAAGGACAGTAAAAAGGATTCGTTAGTCAGAGATTTGGAATCACTCCATTTATTCGAGAACGATTCGATTAAAGGCCCAGAAGAAGGGAATCCGGCGGAAGAGCCCTACAGCCAGGAAGAATTTGAAGAAATCGGCATGCTCAGCCGTACATCCTATCCTAATCTTTTACTGTCCATCTATCGTGAAAAGAAAAGCGGCTTTTTGGTCGTCGATTCCGAGATAAAACTCAAGATTTATTTCCTGGAAGGAGTGATAGTCTTCGTCGAGGGGCAGGATTATAGACTCACCTTGGGAGAAATATTGGTGAGTAAAGCAAAAATTTCCAAGGCTGATCGGGAAAAAGCTTTAAGCTTTGCCCATGACACCGGCCTGAAGATAGGGGAAGCGCTCATCAAACTTGGAAAAATCACCCCGCACGAGCTCAGTAGCACGCTTGAATCCCAGCTCAAGGAAAAGTTGATAAGCGGATTTAAATGTGAAGTGGGCTTTTATGGATTCAAACACACAAGCAATTTCAATTTTGAAGCAACATATGAGATCAACCCGATACAAGTTATCTACGAGGGAGTAAGCCGCATCATTAAAAACGGCCAAATTCCACACAACTCCTTTTACGACATGAACTCCTCCATAATTCCATGCCCGGATATGGGAGAGATGCTGAAAAAGTTGATTTTTAACTCCCCGAGAGAGTTAAAACTGGCCAACCTTCTCCGAGAAGAGCTCACCCTGAAAAGTATAATTTCAGCGAGCCCACTCAATGCCAGCGATACCTTAAGGTTCTTATATTTTCTATACCTAGCCGGTTTGGTGGAAATTCCGAGTAAGAATGCTCCAGCCAAAAACACAAAACAGCCAAAGGATATTAACCTTACTTATGATAAAACCCAGATAATTACCGAACAGGAAATCGAGAGACTGACAGAGCAGGCCTCTTTGAGAGAAAGACTGAGAAAGCACTAGAATAAATTCTCAATCCTCCGGTTTTACTATATAGCTGTAAGGAACGCATATATGCGTTCCCTACAATCCCCGGTTCCGGGGATTTAAACTAATCTTTTGCCAATTGGCTATTTCTCCTGACTGAAATGAAAAATTAAACTGCAATCCTGTTCCTGGTCGAACCCATTATCCTTCTTTTTAAATTTGCATTTTTCGGTGAAAGCATGATAAATATTTTAAAGCCGGAGTAGACATGTTGGACCTTTTCAAGAAAATAATCAATAGAACTTCAGAATCACTGGCTTCCGAGGAGGGCCGGGAGAGTAAATTAAAGATAGCAACCTGCGTAATCCTTCTCGAGGCCGCCTCTGCGGACTCCGAACTCACCGAAGAAGAGCTGCATAAGATTATCGGGATTTTAAAAGCCCGGTTCCAAATGACCGGTAGCTCGGTCGCTGAGCTTATCGAGGCCTCCAGACTGGAACGAGAAAAATCCACCGACCTTTGGTACTTTACCAACTTAATCAATCAAAACCTGAGCAACGAAGAGAAGTATGAATTAATGGAGATGGTCTGGAGCGTGATTTACTCGGATGGAACCTTGGATAAATTCGAGAATTATATAGCGCACAAGCTACTAAACCTACTAAACCTGGACCATTCCAGGTTTATCG